>OCVQ010000030.1_pt1 | contig 128221 bp, 127 predicted proteins | sample 1539061 | NCBI WGS metagenome assembly OCVQ01 (sample SAMEA3355526, study PRJEB22509) | marine metagenome | biome: marine; feature: river plume; material: water | place: USA | collected 2010-08-08 | depth 0.5 m | reverse complement strand
TTAGAGAAACTCGGTATCGCAGACGTTGCTAATCGTCACATTCGCGAACTCTCGGGTGGCCAACAACAACGAGTGTTTCTTGCACGCGCAATGTTTCGCCAACCAGACATTTTGATTATGGACGAGCCCACGGCGGGTGTAGATGTGCGAACGCGACACGAAGTTTTGCATCTTCTCGCAGATCTTCATGCTGACGGTTTGACCATTTTGTTGACGACACACGACTTGAATGGCTTGGCAGCGCACCTTCCGCGGTTGGTTTGCTTCAATAAAACCGTGCTCGCTGACGGTACTCCACGCGAAGTACTGACCTCAGCGGTTCTCGAAGCAACTTACGGCGCGCCAATGGAAGTTCTCGAACACGGGGGAATGCCAATCGTGATAGATCACGGTCGGGTAGCGATGCGTGGAGAAGGAAAATAGTGCTTGCCTTTGACATCTTCGAACCGTATGGTTTTCAATTTTTTCGTAACGGGCTAGTTGTCGCCACGATTGCCGGTGCTCTTTGCGGTTTACTCGGTGTCTTTGTGATTTTGCGCGGCATGAGTTATATCGGTCATGGTTTGTCGCACGCAGTTTTTGGTGGTGCAGCAGCCAGTGCGGTGATGAAGATAAATTATTTTTTAGGAGCGGGTATCTGGGGCATCATTTCTGGTTTGCTGATCGCCAGAGTTGCTCGTCGACGCGTTATTGGTGCTGATGCTGCGATTGGCGTCGTGACTACGGCGTCTTTTGCCCTTGGGCTCGCATTGATGAATCGTTACGGCCAAGCCTCGAAAAGCATTGAGGCGGTTTTGTTTGGCAGTGTGCTCGGGGTAAAGGTCGTAGATATCTATGCAGTCGCGTTGGTAGCACTGGTCGGTCTAGCAGTGGTCGTATTGGGTTATCGCAAACTGCTTTTTTCGACCTTTGATCGAGATGTGGCCCAAGTCAGTAATGTGCGAGTTTCTCTCGTTGAGGCTGTATTGCTGGCGATGATTTCGCTAACGATTTTGGTGACGATGCGAGTGATCGGCACACTTTTGATTTCGGCATTGCTCGTAATTCCGGCTGCGTCAGCCCGCATGACCACGAATAGTTTCTCACGGCTGTTGTGGATTTCGCCCGTCATAGGCGCAGTGACGTGCTTTATCGGCATGAATTTGAGTTATCACTTAGATACATCTGCAAGCGCAACGATAATTTTGCTAGACGCTTTGGTGTTCGTAGTTGTATATGCAATTGCTGGCACGCGAAATCGTGCCAAGATGGCGTCACTCGGACATCTATAAATCTGCGCGCTGTCATAAGCGCGACTTAGCTAGTTCGAAATCCCCATTGCGCACCTTCTGGTGTGTCGCGAACTTCAACATTTAGCGCGGCTAATCGATCACGAATGATGTCAGACAAATCAAACCGCTTGTCGCTGCGTACTTGGGCTCGTAGATCAAGCAGCACCTGCACAAAAGGCCCGAGCACATCGCGCGGGTCGCGCAACCCACCAGTTGCGGCCCCAGCCAAGCGTGTGATCATGCTGCGCAAAACTGCACGTGCGTGGTCAGTTGCATCGCTCTGCAGAGTGTCGCCCGACCAACCTGCGATCGCGTCATCGAGATCAAGTGCTGCTCGTGCCGCCCCATCAGCGTTTGAATTGGCGAGTGCCGCTGAAAAAACTTGATTCAACCGATCAGTTGCCTCGCGTAAATTGTTATCAAAAATCGCTGGCGCACCAGTCGCGGCCGCAGCCCCAGTTGAAACTGATTTCGCTGAAGTTTTTGCTTGGCTAGTAGCTGCTTGTTTTGTGTCTCGTGTTGTTGCTGACGCTGGGTCACGTAATCGATCTACAGAGAAAGTTTCGCCTGAGGCGATCTGTGTAGATTCACCACGAACCCGAATCGTGACTACACCCTTGCCTACGACTGTCACGGTCTCGGCATCAAGGTCTATAACCATTCCGGTGTGCTCGTCGACGCCTAGAACATAAACATCAGCAGGCAATTCGCGTTCAAGCATCGACAAGCGCCGTTCACCCATATAACAAAACCGAGTGTCATGATGCCCGCCTTCGGCATTGTTGTAATGCGGAATCAGCGCAACATTGATACCAATATTGCCAAGAATATTTAGACCATCTAACCAGCGTGGGTCTTCGCCAACTTTATAAATCTCATATACAGGCAATGTAAAACGACCAAGCGTCAATGCGGCTGCCGATGCAAAAGTGACGATGCCGCCGTCACGAAGTTTTTTATTTAGCAATCATGCGAGCGGCGTGCCCGACCATTGACGCAGCGCATATGTTGGCGAGCCAGGACCAGCAAATACATAATCTGCATCTGCGACTTTTTGCAGTCCGCGCTCGACTGCCAAAGAGTCCGCGCCGATTATTTCGGTGAGCCCCGCAACTTCAAGTTCAAGATTGATGCTCGTTTGAAAATAATCCACGGCCTTGGTCGCAAGTTCAGGGGCATTTTCTTGAAAGCCATAAGGTGTGTCGAGCAAAACTGCTCGTGCTGACTTTTCTAATTTGCTTGCCAGCATTCGATGGGTAGTTACCATCGTCGGCGCAGTCTCGCCAGATCCCATTACGGCGAGAATATGTGGCAGTGTCATTAGAAAAATCCTTCAGTTATTGCCGCGTGTACAACCTGAGCAAAACGCTCTGGGTGTTGTGCGTGCAAATCATGATCAGCAGGGCTAAACCATTCAACCTTGGCTTTGGGCACTAATTGCATGGCGTGTTCAATAGCACTGCGTTTAGTTTCGTTGAATATTCCGCTTGGTCCTTCTGCTGGCACAAACATCACTGGCACAGTTATCTGGCTATATATATGTGTCGGATGATGTTCCCATAATCCACGCAAGACCATCATGTGTCGCTCAAGATTTAGCCATGGACGCAGAGTGCCATCGGGTAAATGTTCCATGCACGACATTGCGCCGTTGATTCCGGTTTCTGGCCAGTCAGGGTGGGCACGCTTCAAATAGTTCTTGAAATCCGCAATTCGTGTTCCGGTAATTGTCGGCGGACGCAACGCTTTGGCGCAGTCATCCCAGTTTGGGTAATGATTTTGTAACTCAAGAAAACCGCCATCCACGCAAACAACACCGCTTACTAATTCGGGATGTGCGTGCGCGAGTTCAACCACGACGTTGCCGCCCCACGATTGGCCACAGACAACTGGTTGCGTGAATCCATCTTTTTGTAATTCGCGCAAGACCCCTGCTAAATCGCGGGTGACGGTCTGCATGTCGTAGCCAGACTCAGGTTTTTCACTCAAGCCGTGACCACGAAGATCAACTGCAGTTACGAGATGTCCGAGTGCGCACAAGGCGAGTGCGGCGCCTTCCCACAACATTGCGTTTGATGCCAGACCGTGCACGAGCACAATCGGTTTTTGTGGATGTGTTTGTGATGTACCCCATGTCACTGTGTGCAGCTTCACGCCATTTGCAGTATCGATAGTTCTGTTTTGCGCAGTGTCGGTCTTCACCAAGTTCTGTTGCCTTTGTTTATGTCACGCTAGATAGATCAGTGCTTATCAGAGTATTCTGCAGAAGTGAGCAAATTGTGAGTGAAATTATTTTGTTGGCAAATTTTGTGGCAGCGACGGTGATGACCGGCGTGATCTGGTTCGTGCAATGGGTGCATTATCCGTTGCTGGCGAATGTGCCGGTTGGCGACGCAGTCAAAGTCGCAGAGCAACATCAACGCAGCACAGGCCAAGTCTTGGCGATACCAATGGCTGTTGAGGGCTTCACAACATTGGGGCTCTTAATTAGTAGACCCGAAGGTGTGCAAATTATTTGGCCTTGGGTCGGCGCAGTGTTATTGGCTATTGCGCTCGGCAGCACCGTGTTCCTCTCGGTTCCGTTGCACGCCAAAATGGCGACAAACCCAACTGCAGAAATTGGGCATCGACTAGTCGTGACGAATTGGCCACGAACTATTGCTTGGTCGTTGCGCGCAGTCGTCTGCACGGTGATGCTTCTGCAGTACGTTCGGGCTTAGATAAACCAATGAGCTATTCAGAAATTTGCCCGCAGCCCGTGCGGCGCGCGATCATGAAACAAGGTTGGTACGACCTCGCGTACATTCACTATCGGTATTCGGTAGAAGAAGTTGCAAGCATTTTGCCACCGGGACTTGAAGTTGATGTCTGTGATGGCTCGGCATGGGTTGGGTTGATTCCTTTTTCAATGCGAGGCATTGGTGTGCCTGGGTTACCAGCTGTGCCGTATCTCGGGTCGTTTCCTGAAATTAATGTTCGCACCTATGTTCGCCGCAACGGAATACCTGGTGTTTGGTTTTGTTCTTTGGATATCAACCGGTTGCTGCCGGTTCTCGTTGCGCGTACGACTTATACGTTGCCGTATTGCTTTGGTAAGGCGAGCAACAAACGCGTCGGCGACGAATTGCATACTTCAGTTGTGCGTCGTTGGCCACGGGGTAGTGCGTCAACAAAAATTCAACTAAAAATCTTGGAGCCAATAATTGAGCCATCACCACTCGAGATTTTTTTGAGCGCTCGTTGGGGTTTGTATACGACTACGCGAAGTGGAAACTTGCGTTATGCGCCGATTTCGCATCCAAAATGGAAGTTGCAGCGAGCCGAAATTATTTCACTGGATGATTCGTTGATTCAAGCCGCAGGCTTTGCTGCCCCACGTGCGCAGATCAACGGCGAGCCGCATGTGATGTTCTCGAGCGGCGTGCCTGTGCGCGTTGGCTTGCCGAAACGCGTTTAGTTTTTCGCGGACCCCGGTCGGTAGTTATCGCGGTCGGCAACTTGTCGCAAGGCAGTTAATCCGTAAATAAAAGCGCCTGTCATTACGATCAGAAAAATTACGCTTCCAAATCCAAAGAGTGCTGCGAGCGACATGGTTAACTCTTTTTTCCTTGACCCGCGAGCAAAAATGCACCGAGAGCAAGAATTGATGGCACCCAAACGCCAACGTAAATGCCGTTGAGGCGATCTTCAATTGAGCTGCTTTGAAAGTACAGCCAGACGCTCAAAACGAGACTGGCTCCGGCTGCGAGCAAGGTGGTGACTCGCAAAACTGTTTCTGGTTTCATTCGGTAGATCCTCCGCTAATGATGATAGATGATTTTGGGTGATGTGCCGTGTTCGCCTGCGCGATTGATTTGAGCGTGATATATATAGTTTTGAAGTGACGACATTCAGTTTGTTCAACGATTCACAAGAGATTTTGCCGTTTGATGGCAGCGCCGTGTTGCATCGGCGAGTTTTCAGCGAAGAGTTCTCCCGTAAGGCATTTGAGAGACTGCAAGCAGAAACGCCGTGGGAGCAACCTGAAATCGTGATGTTTGGTAAGAAGTATCCACAAGCGGGCAAGTCGACGTGGCATACGAACACGGGCGTGAATTATGTCTATTCGCGAATTGAGCGTGTGGCGCACCCGATGACCGATTTATTGGATGAGTTTCGGCTGAAATGCGAGTCTGTTGCCGGAGCAAGTTTTAATTCGGTGCTTGTCAATTTATATCGAGACGGCAACGATTCGGTTAGTTGGCATGCGGACAACGAAGCGATCAACGGGCGTGAGCCGACGATTGCATCGGTGAGCCTTGGTGCGACGCGTCGGTTTGATTTGCGACATCGCGAGACAAAGCAAACTGTGCGAGTCGATTTAGAAGACGGTTCGCTGCTTGTTATGTCGGGGTTGTCGCAGATTTGCTGGGTTCATCAAATTGCCAAAACTAAAACTGCGGTGGGGCCGCGAATCAACCTTACTTTTAGGTTGGTGAATCGCGCTTAAGCGCGCGATGCAGGTTGCGGATTTTTATTTGCTGAGAAAAGAGAAATGTCATTGCAAGATTCGCAGACACTTTCTGGGATTACTCCGAGTTTCATCAAAAAGCTAAATGCGATGCACCCAAGGCAGATTGCAAATGCTGATTCAAGAAACGCAGCCGCGATTAGCGCAGTGATCACAAGTTGCGCTGCAGATGAAAAGCCGAGCAATGTCAAGACGAGTGCAGTTGCGGAAAAGGTTAATCCGATTGTTTGGGCGAATCTTTTTGGTGGGCCAGGAACAAATTTGTGATTGAGATTTAAACGAGGTGTAATCACGCGCGTGGCGACTGTTGCCAGTGGGCTGAATGTTGGGCCGGCAGCGACTCGTGCAGCGAAACCGTAGGTGAGTGCGATGAGAACGAGCGTCGAGTTGGTAAGCAAAAATAGTGCGCTGATTACAACGACGCCTGCTGCCACGATGCGTGCCGAGGTTTCGTTGACAGGGTTTGGAAACTTGAAGCGCTTTGTCATCGGATCAGCATACCGCTATACCCGACTAATTTAGTCAGGTATTAAATGTTTTAACTGTGGGCGGTTTTGGCGCGGGTGGCGGCGTGAATGTGATCGACAGTTAGCCCGCAACAGCCACCGATGACTTGGGCACCTTGCTTAAACCACTCAGCGTAAAAACTTTCGAGACGCTCAGGCGAAATCACATCAACGAATCGCCAGTCGGGCATTTCGAAGAAGCCTGAATCTGGATATGCCGCGAGCGGACCAGAAAAGTCTTTGCGCAATGCGTCCAGCGAATCACTGATCAACTCTGAGCCCGTGTGCATGACGCCCGCAACATCAACGCCAGTCTTTGGAATCAACTTTGTTATTTCGCCGAGTGGTATTTCTTGATGTTGGTCGAAACTGATCACGCGACCGTCAGTTGCGCGTCGGGCACTCATGCCAAACCAAACCGGTAGACCCGTCGCAAGCGCAGCGTTCAGTGCAATTGGCACGCGATTGGGTTCGTACATCATCTCAAGCATGATGTGATCTACGCCAGAATTTTTCAAAATCTCTGCGAGTTCGCCAAACGCGTGGGCAAGTTCGCCGTTCGACGGCACTTTGGCCTGATCTACTTTTGCAGTGCCGGCAGCCACGGGCAACATGTGCGAGAGCGAACCAGCCACTGCAATCTTGCGACCTGGCAAAGTTGTTGACGCCAAATCGCGTGCGCGCAACGCGGCTTCAACTGCGACGCGGTTGATCTCTTCGACTTGATCGGCAAATCCAGCAGGTGTGAGCATCAATCGCGAGGATGCAAACGTATTTGCAGTTATCACGTCAGCGCCAGCTTTGATGTAGTCGAGGTGTACTTGAGTAAGTAACTCGCTGTTGTTCAGCGAGGCTGGCCCGCACCAAGCCGATGGGTCCATTTGCGCACCGCGCCGTTGCAGTTCAGTGCCGGTCGCACCGTCAATGACGACGACTTCGCCTGCATCTAAGCGCCTTTTGACGTCTGCGTAACTCATGTCATTTAACACTAACTGTTCTGAGCCAAAATTCTGCCTCAAAAACAGGGTTGTCGTTTAAGATCAAGATGTGGTGATTGACGAATTGAAAGCGGCGCTTGGCCAAAAGGTGAGCGTCAACGACACCATTCGCGAACATCACTCAAAAGACGAGAGTTTTCATACGCCGACCCTGCCCGACGCAGTTGTGTTTGCAACTTGCACGCAAGATGTGGCGACGGCGCTAAAAATTTGCAACGACAATAAGACGCCGGTGGTCGCTTGGGGTGCGGGTACGTCACTCGAGGGCAACAGCACGCCAATTCGTGGTGGAGTTTCACTTGACCTCTCGCAGATGGACAAAATCTTGCGCGTAAGTGGCGAAGACCTGGATTGCACGATTCAACCGGGTGTGCGTCGCAAACAACTGAACGAATACTTGTCAAAGCACGGGCTTTTCTTTCCGGTTGACCCGGGCGCTGATGCGACTTTGGGTGGCATGGCTTCTACCGGTGCTTCTGGCACGACGACAGTTAAATACGGCGCAATGAAACAACTGGTAATGGGCATGACGGTTGTGACTGCAAACGGTGAAGTGATCACGACCTCACGACGAGCGCGCAAAACATCTGCAGGCTATGACTTGACGCACTTATTTGTCGGCTCAGAGGGCACACTTGGCGTAATCACCGAATTGACATTGCGCGTGTTTGGAATCCCTGAAGTTATTGCGGCAGCGACAATGCAATTCGACAGTGTTCGCAACGCAGTCGACGGAGTTATCGAAGTGATTCAACTCGGCATTGATGTTGCTCGCATTGAACTAGTAGATCGAGATGCAGTCGTTGCTGTTAATCGCTATTCGGGCACGACATTGCCGAACAAAGACTTGCTGCTTCTTGAGTTTCATGGCACAAACGACTCGACGAAGATTGATATTGCCGCAGCACGTGAGGTGCTCGAGCGGCATGGTGGCCAAGGCTTTTTGCAAACCACTGATGAAGCCGAGCGCCGAAAGTTATGGCAGGCGCGGCACGATGCGGGTCTTGCGTGTCGCTCGCACCAACCGAATGGTCATATTTTTGCCACAGATATCTGTGTGCCGATCTCGAAGCTTTCCGAGTGCATTGAGCAGACGCAACAAGATCTTGCTGCCTCGAAAATATATGGACCGATTGTTGGTCATGTGGGGGACGGCAACTTTCACGTCTTGCTTACCGCCGACCCGAACGATCACGCCGCGATCGAGAAACTTGAAGACTTTCACACCCGGTTAGTTGAGCGCTCGCTGAGCCTTGAGGGAACATGCACAGGGGAACACGGCATCGGTGTTGGCAAAATCGGGTATCTCGTAAGCGAACTCGGTCGTGAAGCAGTTGATGTTATGGCGACAATTAAAAATGCTCTTGACCCAAACGGAATAATGAACCCAGGCAAGATAATCGCCGACCGTGTCTTGCACTGAACCAGCACGTCGACGGCAAAGATAGATTGTTGATATGAGCAAAACTGATTTCGTAATGTACAGCACCCAATGGTGCGGCTATTGCAAGCGACTTAAAGCAATGTTGAACGCTGATGGCATAACTTTCACAGAGATTGATCTTGAACAGGACTCAGATGCTGCGGCGATTGTTGAGCGAGTCAATAACGGCAACCAGACCGTGCCGACACTTGTTTTTTCTGACGGCGAAGCGATGACGAACCCGTCGGTGGCAAAAGTTAAAGAAAAGTTGGCAGCACTAGCTAGCTAGAACTAACTAGTCGCGACTGCGCGGCGACGGAATGACGATAGGACCAGTGTCGTCGTTGACCTTGATTACGTCGATGCGATGCTCATAGATTGAGCTCAAAGTTGCAGGAGTCAAGGTTTCGCGTGGAGTACCAGAAGCAACTTGTTTTCCGTTTTGCAACAAAATGACGCGATCGGCGAAAGACATCGCGACATTTAAGTCATGAAACACTGCGATCACGGTTCGACCTTCGTCGACTAAAGATCGCACAATGCGCATGAGCTTTTCCTGTTGACCGATATCAAGAACTGCAGTTGGTTCGTCGAGCAACAGAAGCTGAGTATCTTGGGCCAAAATTCGCGCCATTGAGACTCGAGCTTGTTCGCCAATTGAGAGCGAACGATAAAGCCTGTTGCGCATTGCCGAGACATCAAGACGAAGCATCGCCGACTCAACAAGATTTTGGTCATCGGCGCCAAGTTTTGGGCCACGACCCATCTCAACGACTTCTTCGACGCTGTATGGAAATGAAATGTTGACGCGTTGTGGAAGCACTGCACGGGTGCGTGCTAACTCGCGGTTATCTAATTGCGAAATTTGTCGATTTCCGAAATGTACGCTGCCACTATCGGGCTCGAGATCGCCGGCAAGAACGCCAAGCAGAGTTGATTTTCCTGCGCCGTTTGGTCCAAGAATTGCAACTAGCTCGCCGCGATTTGCATGCAGTGAAACTTGTTGAAGAATCGTCGCACTACCTCGAACTACTGAAACATTTTCACATTTAATTACCGGGCTCGTGATACTTGTCATGTCCACGTGCTTTCACTTGAGCGCATCTTGCGCAACAGCCACAAGAAGAACGGCGCGCCAATCAATGCTGTGAGCACTCCAAGAGGCAACTCAGCAGGTGAAAGCAGTGTGCGCGCGGCAAGGTCGGCGAGCAATGTGACGATCGCACCAAGCAGAGCAGATGACCACAACAAGTCACGATGCTTTGGCCCGAGCACGAGACGCAAGATGTGGGGCACGATTAGTCCAACGAATGCGATGATGCCAGTGGCTGCGACTGCGCTTGATGCAAGAAGGCCGACGATTGCGATTGTTTGCAAACGCACGCGCTCGACTGGAACACCCACATGTTCGGCAGAGCGATCACCAAGTGCCATTAAGTCAAGTGTGCGTGAAAATTTAGTGCTCAGCGCGATGCCAACTATCGCCAGTGGCAACACCATCGCAACTGCGCGCCATGTCGCCAAGCCCAAAGATCCGAGGCTCCAAAATGTCACGGTGCGAATTTGGTCGTCATCGGCAATAAAAACTGCAAGACCAATCAACGCGCCCGAGAGAGCATTAATTGCGATGCCTGTCAAAATTAAGGTGACGATGTCAGTTTTACCGTCAACACGCGAAAGGCCGTAGACGACAGCGGTTGCAAGCGTGCCGCCGATGAATGCGAACACTTGCACACCGAGTGTGATTCTGCTGAGACCCAACGTGATTGCAATAACTGCTCCGACGGCTGCACCACCGGACACGCCAACTGTGGCTGGTTCAGCGAGCGGATTGCGAAAGACACCCTGCATCACCACGCCGGCAACCGCGAGTGAAGCGCCGACAACGATTGCAAGTATCACGCGCGGTAAACGAACGTTCCAAAAAATAGCGTGACTCACAGAGTCTGTGCCTGCGTTGGTTGCTGGACCTTGAAACAAAACTTTTAGCAATTCGCTAAACGGAATTGTGTAGGCACCTGTAGAAAGCGCATTAATGACGACAATTATTAAAGCGATAGTCAAACCAACCGCAACGATTTTAGGATTAAGTCGTCGAAGGTCGTTCATTTTGTGGGCCGTTTCAGTTTTTTGTCGTCAAAGTTTTGAAGGCCTGCGACATTTGGACGATCAGTTCGCCTGTGCGTGGCCCAAAAGAGAATAACAAGTCATCATCAATTGACACCACTGCGCGATTCATCGCTGCTGGCGTCTGGGCAATACCCGGAAGTTCTAGTAGCCCGTCGATGCCACCAACAGAAGCCAGGCCTCGTGTGGTGACAACGATGATGTCAGGGTTGGCGTTGACTATTGCCTCGCTAGTGAGCGGGGTAAACGGAGCAAGCCCGAGATCTGAACCAACATCAATGCCACCAGCAGAGCGGATCATTTCGTCGGCGCCTGATTCTTTTCCGCCAAGCAGAAATACCGAGGCGGTGCCGCGCACATAAATGAAAGCAACGCGTGGTGCTGCCGTTGATTTATCAAGTGTCTTTAGAGCTTCGTCAATATCACTCTGCGTTTTAGTAACTAATTGTTTGCCGAAATCTTGTGCTCCGAGTGCGGCCGCGATTAGTTCGATTCGTGGTGCTACATCTTTAAGTTGCCAAACTTCTGGTGCCAAGACAATTGCAAGACCGGCACCGCGTAGTTGTTGAATTGCCTCGGGCGGACCAGACCGAGTATCGCCAATTACAAGTGTTGGATTCAGAGCAAGCACGCTCTCGGCGCTGATGTCGTGACCGCTACTGACTTTGGGAACCGCCATCAGGGCGTCAAGAGTTGTGGTTGCATCACGGCCAATTATGTTGTCGATAAAACCGAGTGCGATGACAATTTCGGCGATGGCTTCGTTTAACACGATTATTCGCGATGAATCGACGATCGTGACTGCAACATCATCGGCAGATTGAACAGTTGCTGGCAACTGTGAGGTGCCAGAGCCAATAACCGGTAACTCGAAATTTTCCGCCGAAATCAAGATTGGTCTTGTTGCGCTTGGCACAGTTGTCGCAGGCAAAGTTTCAGTTGTTGATGCACATGATGAAAGTGCGAAAAGAGCAGTGGTTGCAAGCGAAACAGCCAACAGAGATTTTGCTCTAGAACTTGTGAACATAGCCTCACCAATCTACTAGTGAGTATCTGATTGGTAAGATTTGGGCGATGAAACTCGTCGCGTCAGTGCTGTTGGCAGTCGTGATTAGCAGTTGCGCAAGTTCAAGTTCAACTTCAAATTCTGAAGGCGAGATTTCGACTACCACTTCAAGTGTGACAAGCACAACACAGGGCGCTATCGAGTCAACGACAGTTGCAACAACGGCGGCTGGTTCGCAGACGAGCTCGACTACCAGCATCGCGACGGTGACGAGTGGAAACAGCGGCGCAGTTTCGTCGAGTGCGGTGCTCACGACGACAACATCAGTTGTTGTAAACCGTCCAAAACTCTCAGTTAGCCAAACAACGAACCTCAACCCGAGTGGGACTTCGGTCACGGTTCGCGGCACGGGCTTTGATGTTTCAAAGGGCGTCTATGTAATTGTGTGTTCGCAGGCAGCGCCCGGCCCACAAGCCACTTGCATTGGAGGAGTCAACATTGATGGCTCTTCGTCGAGTTCGGTTTGGGTGTCGTCGAATCCGCCGAACTATGCCGTTGGTCTCACGACTCCATTTCAGCCAGACGGATCATTTATTATTGACCTTGTAATCGTCGCAAAAAGCGGAGCGTTAGATTGCACTGCAATTAGATGTGGTGTGGTCACTCGATCTGATCATTTGCGATATACAGATCGAACACAAGATGTTTTTGTGCCGATCTCGTTTACAAATTAATTAATTCATCCCCCCAAAAATAGAAAGATTTATGTTCAAATCTCGTGTGTTTTTTCGCTCAGTAACAGTTTTCGCAATAGCAACAACATTGGTTTCAGTCGTGCCGGCGCAAGTTTCGGCGGCGGTTGGTGTGAGCGTCAGCAAAACAGAAAAGGTCGCTGATCTCGAAGTTGTTTCGATCAAATTGGCTAACGTGCCCGCAGGTCAAGGCGTTTATATCTCACAGTGCTTCAAGCCAACGTTGGGGCAACGTGCTGCAACAGGTTTGATTTGCAATGGCAGTGTCACCGAGACGGGCACAATGATTTGGGCAACAGCAGATGCGCAACGTGGTTCGCAGTCGGCTGCTGGCGAGTTAATTCTGATGTTGCGTTCGAGTTTTTCGAAAGTTGACTCGGCAGGAGTGAGCAAAACCTATAACTGCGGCGTAGCAAATTGTTCGCTGTTTGTATATCGCGACCACCGTGGAATAACAGACACGGCGCTTGACACAGTTGTGCCAATTAAGTTTTTGCCTTCGCAAGATGTTGCGCTTACATCTCTCGGTCTGAAGAAAGACGGCGCAACCTACAAAGCCGGATCAAGCGTCGCAATGAGCGCAGGCAAACTTGTAACGACCAAAAAGATGGCAGTTGTAGTTTCGTCAGATGAGACTCGATCAATTTGCACCACGACGGGAACTTCAAGTTTCACGATCAAGTTCAAAAAGCCCGGCATTTGTAAAGTCACATTGGTTGCTGACGGTTCTTCAAAGTTTGATCAGATGATTAAAACTTTGACCTACATCGTCAAATAACTATCTACTTTCGCCCCGACGAGAGTCGGTAAAAATTAGTTGAGGGGGCCGGTGACGGTTTCTGCGGCGAGGCGAAGAGCGTGAGTACGGGCGAGGGTTTCAACCTGTGCCATTTGCTCGGCGAGAATTCTGTCTGGCCCTGGTGCGCCGATAACTTTGCGCACTTCGCCGACAACTTTTGTCAAGGCAGGAGAAGCAGTGAGCGGTGCGCGATAATCAATCGCCCGAGTTGCAGCAAAAATTTCAATCGCCAAAATTCGACGCAAGTTGTCGATTGCGAGACGTAATTTGCGCGCGGCGTTCCATCCCATTGAGACGTGATCTTCTTGCATCGCACTTGTTGGAATTGAATCGACGCTCGCGGGAACGGCCAAGCGTTTGTTTTCTGAGACCATGCTGGCTTGCGTGTATTGAGCGATCATTAAACCTGAGTCGACACCGGCATTGAACGCTAAAAATGCGGGTAGCCCCATTGATCGATTGGCGTCAAGCATGCGATCGGTGCGACGTTCGCTGATCGAGCCGAGATCGCAAGTTGCAATTGCCAAGAAGTCAAGAACATAGCCAACTGGCGCGCCGTGAAAATTGCCGTTTGAGCGAATCTCTCCAGAACTAGTGACAACGGGGTTGTCGATCATTGCCGCAAGTTCTCGTTGGGCGACATTTAAAGCATGAGTGATTGTGTCGCGAACTGCGCCATTGACTTGTGGCGCACAACGAAGTGAATATGCATCTTGCACACGAGTGTCGTCGGTGCGATGAGACGCAACCAGCGGTGAATTTTTTAAAAGCGCAAAGATATTGGCGGCACTTGCAACTTGACCAGGGTGCGCACGCAAAGGCTCGTGCATGTCGGCGGTGAAAACCTGGTCAGTGCCGAGCAGTGCTTCAACGCTAAGAGCTGTTGCAATATCGGCAAGTTTGCAAAGTTCAAAAAGATCGGTGATCGCCAAGAGCAACATGCCGAGCATGCCGTCGGTGCCGTTGATGAGTGCGAGTCCTTCTTTTTCGCGCAACACGATTGGCTTGATGTTGTTCTCTTTCAGCACTTCAAGTGTCGGGCGACGTCGTCCTGACTTATCAAAGACTTCGCCTTCACCCATTAGTGCGAGTGCGCAATGAGAAAGGGGGGCGAGATCGCCACTGCAGCCAAGTGAGCCGTATTCGTAAACAACTGGTGTGATTGCCGCATTGAGCATGGCTGCCATTGTCTCGGCAACAACTGGCCTTACGCCGGTTGCGCCGCTGCACAAAGTACGCAGACGCAACAACTGCATCGCGCGAACTACCTCGGTCTCAACTACAGATCCCATGCCTGCTGCATGTGAACGAATTAGCGACTGCTGCAAGGCGACCCGATCATTTGGGGCGATGTGTTTGGTTGCGAGAGCACCAAAGCCGGTTGAAATGCCATAGACAGGCTGGTCTGACTTGGCCAAATCTTCAACAACTTTGCTCGAACGAGCCAGAGCATCAAAAGCAGCTTGTGTGATTTTTACTTCGGCAAAATCACGAGCGACACTGACGACAGAATCACGGTCAAGACCAGAAGTACTGATCGATACGGCAGAACCTTGCACGGTAGAACTCTAGTTGTCGGTATGAAAAATCAGAAAACCAAAGAGATTAAACCGACTTGCTATAAACGGGCTGATCGTAAGGCTTGAAAGTAAATCGACGGAGTAGTTCGCCATACCCACCTTTGTATAGCGCGTCAATTTTCTGTGCACGTTCAAACGCGTTGAGCCGCTCGGCGACTTCGGGCACTTTATACCAAGGTGCTGATGGTTCGTCGTGGTGAGCGATGTGCAGGTTGTTGTTGAGCATCAACAGACTCATAACTCGACCAGCGTCGATTACCGCAGTTCGTGTTGACTCATCGCCAAGTGTTTTGTGTTCGGCAAACGAGCGCATCATGTTGAGCGAGTGAGAAGCAAATACGCCGCCGATCAGATACTCGATCATTGACATGCCGGCAAGATTATTGACGATGTATGTAACTGCGATGAGACCAGGAATATGTAACGCCCACGCACTTCGCGCGTTGTCGACATTGCGAATCGCACGCCATGCATCAGCGAAGAAATATTGCACCGTGCTGAAGACCGACCAAATTGTCAGCCTGAAAGCGATAGTGCGATTGGCCCAATAGATCGAGCGCAAGAATCGGCCTGAGTGTTGCCACCGCTCGGGCATCGAGTAGTAGCTCTCAGTGTCAAGTTTTGGGTGTGTGAGAGTTGTGTTGTGGTGCGAGATGTGATCGCGTTTGAACGACAAGAACGGAACCCACATTGTTAGTGATAGCGAGGCCAGGGCGGCGTTCAACTTTGAATTGCGAAACGGGTGTCCGTGCACGAGTTCGTGTTGCAAACTGAGGTGCCATGCACCAAACCAAGTGAGCAATGCAAATGTTGCCCACCAAGGCATTTGTTTGTGCAGAAAAACTGTGGCTAACCAGCCGCCGTAAACCAAAACAGCAATGACCAAGGTGCGCCAATCACCAGGCGATTTAAGAATATTTCGGCGAGGCTCTTGCACTCTTAGATTTTACAACAGCGAACCAGCAACGCACCCGCCAAGGCGAAAAACAGCATCGACAAGTTTCACACCTGGTCGATAGGCGAGGTGGATATAACTTGGCGTATTTAGAACCGTAAAATCGGCACTTGCGCCGATTTTTAGCGTGCCAATGTCTTGGCGTCGCAACGCGGCGGCACCTCCCGCAGTTGCCGACCAGACGGCTTCCTCGCAGGTCATATTCATATTCAAAACTGCGAGAGAAATTACCAGCGGCATCGAAGTCGTATATGACGATCCAGGATTGCAGTCTGAAGCCAGAGCGACTGTCACACCAGCATCAATCAGCCTTCGTGCATCTGGAAACTGCGAGCGCGTGCACAACTCGGCAGTCGGCAAAAGTGTGGCGACGGTGCTTCCGTTTGAGTCGGCGAGCGCCGAAACATCTGCATCATTCAAGTGCGTGCAGTGATCGCACGAGGCGACACCAAGTTCGACACCCAGTTGCACTCCGCCACCGTGTTGCAGTTGATTGGCATGAATTCTCATACCCAAGCCTGCTTTTGCGCCGGCGCTCAGAATCGCCCGCGCGTGATCGACCTCAAACGCCCCACGATCGCAAAAAACGTCAATCCATTTTGCCGACGGTGCACATTGCGCGAGCATCTCGCCGCAAACAAGGTTTACATAGTCGTCAATTTGCGAATCTGGCGGAACAACATGCGCACCGAGAAAAGTAGTTTCCGAAGTGATTGAAGCCGCGACTTGCAGCGAACGAGTTTCATCTAAAACCGACAGACCGTAACCAGACTTTGTTTCAAGTGTTGTCGTTCCAGTGTGTAACGCTTCGTTGGCAAGTCGTCGAGCATTTTCGGCGAGTTTGTCGTTAGACGCACCACGAGTGGCTGACATCGTGGTTCGAATTCCTCCTGCTGTATATGGTTTGCCCGACATACGTGCTTCAAACTCCAAAGCGCGATCGCCGCCAAAAACTAAGTGAGTGTGACTGTCAACAAAACCAGGAATCACCGCTCGACCACCGATGTCGACTGCATTTGTGCGCAACTCGCGCGGCAAGTTGACGGCCTCACATGCCAAAGCAACTTTGTTGTCATCGCCGACGACAAGTGCAGCGTTGTTGATTACTCCGAGTTTGCCGCGCTCAAGTGTGACGTCATTGGTAACGAGAGTACCGATACCGGTGAGAACGAGCACTACGAACCGAACTTCGCGACAAGTTCCTTAACTCGAACGACAAAGTCATGATGATGGAACTTGTCAAAAGAGTCCCAAGTTGTAAACGTCTTTGAATCTTTCACCTTGTCCATGAATAGGAGACCGTCGAGGTGATCAACTTCGTGCTGGTAGGTGCACGCGGTCATGCCACGAATAACTTGGTCGATTGTTTCACCATTGCGATCGAAAGCCTGAACACGAATTGATGTGTAACGCCATACGTTGCCACGAAAACCAGGAACCGACAAACAACCCTCGTTATTTTCAAACATGTCGTCGTCGAGTGGCGTGAGCACCGGATTAATCAAAATTGTCAATGGCACCTGCGGTTTATACGGATACCGCGGATTCTTGTTGACTTCAACGGCGCAGATTCGTTGATGGCGCAAAACTTGTGTAGCCGCAAGACCAGCACCGTTGGCATGACGCATCGTTTCGACTAAGTCGTCTACGAAAGTCTGAATCTCTGGAGATTTAATTTCTTTTGGGTCAACCTCGCTGGCGCGAATTCGTAATTCAGGGTGACCGATGGTGGCGATTGGTAAAACTGTCATGCAATAAGTGTAATTAGAGCACTGCGGCAATCGATGTGCGCAAACTCTCGGCAATGTTGGGCACTGAGCGGTGGATGCGATCTTTAACGATTTGCTCGCCACCGACCCAAACATCTCTGACGTCTGAACTGGTTGCACTATGCACGAGGTGGGCGGCGCCGTTTTCGCCGTCAAAAGTCGCGAGACGAACCGAATCTGTAGCAATCGCAATGAAATCGGCGGGAGCACCAACAACGAGACCGTGAATTTTGCTGCCAAGCGAGCTTGCGCCGTGCACGGTTGCGGCAGCGAGTAATTCGCTACTGCGATGTACGCCGCGCTTATTAGAAATAAGTCTTTGGTGCATTTCAACTGCGCGAGCCTCTTCGAACATATCGATCACAGCATGTGAGTCTGTGCCCAAGCAAAGAGGCGAGCCGACTGCAACAAGTTCTGCCGACGGCCCAATACCGTCTGCCAAGTCGCGCTCGGTTGTTGGGCAAAAGCACGAGAAGGTTTTGCTTTGCCCCAAGAGCGCAATATCGCTGGCGTCAAGATGTGTGGCGTGAATCGCCGATGTAAACGAGCCAAGTAATCCGGCATCACTCAAGAGTTTTGTTGGCGTGCGACCTGTTGCTGCGCGACAAGCTTCGTTTTCTGCTGGTTGTTCAGAAACATGGATGTGCACCACCCGGTTTTTGCGATGTTTGGCGATCTGTGCAAGTTCGACTTCGTGTACGGCCCGAACGCTGTGGGGTGCGAGACCAACCGTGTGCATTGCGCTTGACGCACCAAGCATGTCAACGCGCGACAGCCAATTTTCAATTGTCGAATCTGTGAATCGTTGTTGCTCTTGACCGAGTTTTTGACCATTTAGGCCGCCATGCAAATATGCGACATCAAGCAATGTCAAGCGAACGCCCGCAATTCGTGCAGCCTCGATTAATACTTTGCTCATTTCATTTGGGTCTTGATAGTGCTTGCCATCTGACTGGTGGTGCACATAGTGAAATTCGCCAACAGAAGTGATGCCGGCAAGTGCCATTTCGCTATACACAGCCGAAGCGAGTGCTAAATAGTTTTCAGGCGTGAGACGATTTGCAACTTGATACATCAATGTTCGCCACGACCAAAAGTCGCCGAGACCGGCACCGCTGTGTGTGCGTCCACGCAAGGCGCGGTGAAAAGCGTGACTGTGAGTATTGACAAAGCCAGGCATAACCACGCCGACAACGCGTAAATCTTTTGCACTCGCCACCGAGTTCGGCTCAATTGCCGAAATGAATCCATTATTGGTGGTGATGCGGACGTTTAGAGCACAACTCTCACCGCCGAGCCAAGCAAACTGCGCGTGGATTGATTTCATTGTTCACGCATTGGCAAGCGAACACCGCGATCTTCGGCGACTTTGATTGCTAAGTCGTAACCCGCATCAGCATGGCGAATTACACCCATGCCCGGATCGCTCAGCAATACGCGAGAAAGTTTTTCGCGGGCAAGGTCGGTGCCGTCGGCGACACAAACCATGCCGGCATGAATGCTGCGACCGATGCCGACACCGCCACCATGGTGAATGCTGACCCATGTTGCGCCGCTCGCGGTGTTTACGAGCGCATTAAGCAACGGCCAGTCGGCAATTGCGTCAGAGCCATCTTGCATCGCTTCGGTTTCTCGAAACGGAGAAGCAACAGAGCCTGAATCTAAGTGATCTCGACCGATAACGATCGGCGCAGAGACTTCTCCACGTTTGACCATTTCATTGAAACGCAGTCCGAGGCGATGACGCTCGCCGTAACCGAGCCAACAAATGCGCGCAGGCAAACCTTGAAAGGCAACTTGCTCGCTTGCGAGTCGCATCCATTTTGCGAGTGCTTCGTCACCAGGAAACTCTTCGAGAACTGCGCGATCAGTTGCAGCAATGTCGCGTGGGTCGCCAGAAAGAGCGACCCATCTAAACGGACCTTTGCCTTCGCAAAAGAGCGGACGAATATAAGCGGGCAAGAAACCGGGGTAGTCGAACGCTCTGTCATAGCCACCGAGTTGCGCCTCGCGTCGAAGTGAATTGCCGTAGTCAAACACTTCGGCGCCGGCATCTTGAAAGCCGACCATTGCCGCGCAGTGGGCGGCCATCGCTGCACGCGAGCGGTCGATGTAGTGCGCGGGGTTTGTTGTGCGAAGTTTTTCGGCAGCTTCAACTGTTAAATCGTTTGGCAGGTAACTCATTGGGTCGTGGGCGCTTGTTTGATCGGTGACGATGTCGGCGACGAAACCCTGCGCGAGAAGCTTTGGAAACATGTCAGCCGCATTGCCGACAACGCCGACCGAGAGTTTCTTGCGGGCTTTTTTTGCGGCTTCGCAACGAGCAACAGCGTCTTCTAGAGAGTCAGCGACTTCGTCAAGATAACGAGTTTCGACTCGACGTTGTACGCGAGTCGGGTCGACATCAATGCATAATGCAACGCCATCGTTCATTGTGATCGCAAGAGGTTGTGCACCACCCATGCCGCCAAGACCAGCAGTCAGAGTAATTGTGCCAGCGAGCGTGCCTTTAAATTTTCTACGAGCGATTTCGGCAAAACATTCGTAAGTGCCTTGCAAAATTCCTTGAGTGCCGATGTAGATCCACGAACCCGCCGTCATTTGGCCATACATCGTGAGGCCCATATTTTCAAGGCGACGAAACTCATCCCAAGTTGCCCATTCGCCAACGAGATTTGAATTTGCGAGCAGTACCCGCGGCGCCCATTCGTGCGTGCGAAACACGCCGACTGGTTTGCCAGATTGCACGAGCATGGTCTCATCAGGCTTGAGCGTTTGCATCGTGCGCATCATCGCGTCGAATGCTTCCCAACTTCGTGCGGCTCGACCTGTGCCGCCGTAAACCACCAGATCATCTGGTCGCTCAGCAACTTCTGGATCTAAATTGTTTTGCAACATTCGATAGGGCGCTTCAATTTGCCAATTGGCGCAAGTCAGTTTGCTGCCCCGTGGAGATCTAACAACTCTTGGCCCGCTCATAGACCTATTCTCGCCGAAATCACGCCACGCCACCAAGTGTCGGGCACTAACTAGTTATTTAGAGAGGGTGATGTGGGCGAGAGCGCCTGAGACCAGATTGAGTTTGCAATTAATTGTGTCGAGGTAAGCGTCTTGGTGGTGCAAAGTTACAGGTCGAGAATCAACAATAATTTCGGCAGATTCTGAGACGCAGACGACCATCTCGCACGTTGATAGTGGCCCTGGTTCAGAAACGTACGTCATTGTTCCAGATGCTTTGCCACGCACGGTCATTAAATTCAAATCAACAATTGGGCCGTTGACCAGTTTTGCCGTAGTTGAAATATCGCCTGCGAACACCGCAACTTCATTTGGTTTGCAGACAACAGTTTCGCCTCCCACATTTAGAATCATCTCGTCACCCGAAATGATCAGCAACTGTCGATGGACGTTTTCAAAATGTGAGAAGTCGCAGTCTTCAACAACTGGCGCAATCGCTACGCGCCATGTCCAACCTGCGACACCGGGTGTCTGGCTAGCGATTTCAAAACTCGTGCCGCGACCATTCGGCCATGGCGCTCTCAAGTGATCGGCAAATTTTTGTAACGCCATGTTGTAAAACTAGTTGGCTATTTGTTGTTGCGCCACGCGACGCCATCGGGCCAGCGACCAATGCCACCGTCTTGCAGCAACATGCCAGTCAATGTGCGCTCGGTGTGATGAGAGCGCCACAGCAACATTTCTTGGGCAAGAGGTAGAACACGGTTCGGGTCGGTAAAAGTTGTGCGCCAGGTCGGATCTTTGGCCAGATCAAAAGCCAACCAACTGCCGTCACCAAATTGCACGTAGGCAGAATCGCGGGTTCGACGCACTGCTAAGTGTTGGCGCTCGAGACGCCTGTCGCGTGGCCAATTTTGTGCGGCGCTCGTCTCGCTGTCGTCTATATATATGTGTCGCCAATCAAATTCGTAAGTTGCTGCCTGGCGCCAGCGATTTGGTGTTTCGCCCCGCAGAAAGTCGGTTAGTGGCAGACCGTCGCACTGCAGTGGCACGGGTACGCCGATCGCTTCGGCGATCGTTGGCATGATGTCAACATTTTCGGTGAACTCGGTAACTACTTGACCATGAGTTTGTGGATGACTCGGATCGCGAACGATTCCGATGATGTGATAACTGCTTTCGAAAAAACCAAGTTTGTCTTTTAAGCCGTGGTCGCCAAGTTGCTCGCCATGATCTGCAGTGATGATGATCAAAGTGTTTTGCCACTCGTTGCGTTGACGGAGTTTCTCGCAAATTCGACCGACATGAAAGTCAACCTCACCAATCATGCCGTAATACTGCGCGCGCATTTCTCGCAACTCTGTTTCGGTGGTTGGCGCTGCATTGCCGGGGAGATTCATCGCCGCTTCGTGCAATGGGTGTCGAGTTTCGCTCGCACTAATGGGCAGGTCTACTTCATTGACCGAGTATTCGCGCGACCATTTTCCCGCTGCTGCATATGGGGGATGTGGCCGCAGATAACTCAAGTGGGTGAACCATGGCGTGCCGGCTTTTTGCGAGTCAAGCCAGTTAAAAAACTGATCGGTTAGAAAAGTTGAGATGCTCAAGTCTTCGTGACGATCTGGTTCTGTGCGAAGTGCGCCGTTGTAGTCGCCACCCAGATCAAAGCCGTGCTCTTTCAAATTTTGAAGCCATGGCGGGTAGGGCTCAGAGAGATTTAAGACGCGGTCAAAACCAGGCAACACGTGTTGATAACTCGAAAGTCGCTCGTCGCCCGGTGATTTTGTAACTCGTGGGTCTACACCTTGGTCGGTGTAACCAAAAAGTGTTGGCGCATAGCCACCACGAATTGCCATTCGTGCAACATTGTCAAATCGATCATCGAGAGGTGTGCCGTTTGCGCACACACGGTGATTCATTTGATACAAGCCGGTGTACAAACTGGCCCGACCAGGTGAGCATGGCGCCGCTTGGCTGAAGTGATTGGCTAGGCGCACACCATTTTGAGCGAGCGCATCAAGATTGGGTGTACGAACAATTTTGTGGCCCGCGCTAGAAAGACAATCAGCACGAAATTGGTCGAGAGTTATCAGCAAGACATTCGGCATCACGACATTCGGCGTCACGATACGCAGAATACTCGGCGGATTGCGTTTAGTCTTCGGCGGCGGCTAGTTCACACGCTTGGGGCGACGCTTTTATTACTCGATTCTTTGCTTCTATCGGTGATTTATTTATGCCTTTTCGCCATGCGTCTAAGAATTTCCAAGGCCAGATTTCGCCTTGCAGCACTTTGTATTCACTTTGTGGACAGATGCGTGACATACCGAGATGTGTGTGGCATTTTGTGATGCGCGCGTTTCCTGAAGATCCCATCACGCCGATCCACTGACCAGGTTCAACTCGATTTCCAGCGTTTACTTTGACCCGACCTAAGTGAGAAAAATAGTATCTAACTCGGTCATCTCCGTGGAGCGTGATTGTAAGTCCGCCACGAGTGCCAGGAGAGTCAATTTTTTCATCCCACTTGTCTTTTTTCTCGACGTCAAAGATGACTCCTGAAGTTGGGGCAAGAACTTGGGCATAACAGCCGTGCACGTCTGTTGCGGGGTAGTTGAGGTGATCGCGTGAATATGTGACGGGAACTTTCGAGAAAGGAAAGACGTATTTGTGTTTGCTTTGATTTGCGCTCTGATCTGCCGAGTCAGACCCGGTTGCGAAAGCGTTTGATCCGCAAAAACTTGAAACTGCGATGACTGCGGCGATTAGTCTTCGCAGCATTTTCTGACTATTTATCTTTAGATAAAACTTCTGAAGCGCGTTGGATAAGTAGTTCGCGTTCGTGGTCTGAAAGTGGGCGAGAAGTGCGAACGTTTAGCTCTACTCGGTCACCGTCTCCCGCAGCCTGAATGTCGTCAACGAACAACACAGTCGTCAAACCTTTTGTTCCGGCCAGGTCGCGCATCGTATTTGACACTGTATTTGCACTCGCATTGCTCGGTGAAATGTTCATCTCAAGCTTTGTTGTGACTGGCTCTTGGCTTAGGTTGCGGACACTTGCAAGGGCGCTATGCGGAATGTGTACGGTGCTAACGCCGTCACGAAGACGCGTTGTGACCATGCCAACATGCTCGACGAAACCGTGTATCGGTTTTTGCCAGCCAAGTTCTGCTTCAATTTCATCGCCTACGCCGTAGCGGTCTTCAAGCAACACAGCCAAACCTGTCAAGTAGTCGTTAACTCGGTGTTGGCCACCCACTGCGAGACCTGCACCTAGAAAGCCGGCGCTCGAAAGAAAGAATGCGGCGTTCAGATCCAAGATGTTGAAGACAGCAATCAGTGTGATAATCCATGCACCGAGGCTGATGAAGTGATGCAACATACGAGTTGCAGCGTCAATGCGCTGGCGTCGTCGGTGCTCGCTGCCTTCAATTGTTTCTGCGCCGACGCGACGCACGCTGTTGCGCCACCAATTGGCCGCATTTGCCGAGGTGCGATCAGCAATTCGCCGGACAATTGAACGCAAAATCACATAAGAAATTCTTGTAAAAATAAAACAGCCAACGACAACAAGAATTGCGATCACTGGTTTAGTGAGAAACCTTGTAAACCCTGTCTCTTCTTCTGCTTTTTTTGCCGTGATGAAAATGAAGCTGAGGGTTGTAAACATCTCTATCTAGTGTGCCTCACTTTTTCGCGAGTCATGCGCCACTAAGGTTAAAAGCGTGAAATTAGCGAAATTGCAAGCTCTTGCTTTACTTGTTGTGGTTAGTGGTTGCGGTGTGCAATCAGCGTCACAATATGGCACCGAGACTTCTCTTGTGTCAGAAGTGACACAGTCATCTGGCGTCGATGAGGCTGAAGCGCCCCAAGAAGATTCGACAACAACAGTTGTCGTTACCACCACTACGGAGATGACGACAACCACAACTTTGCCTCCGACAACGACAACGGTGCTCGACACTTTGTGCATCAAGCTGACTCAATGTCAATATGCAAACTTGGTTGGCGTTGATTTTTCGCGACTGCAATTAGATTTTCAGAACTTCAGCGTTGCAACATTGACTGGTGCAAGTTTTTCTGGCGCGAATCTTGCCAAGTCTTTATTTATTCGTGCTGATTTGACGAATGTAAATTTCTCAGGCGCCAATCTCTCAGGCGTCGACTTTACGGCTGCAGCAATGACGGGTGCGAATCTTGAAGGCGCAAATTTAACTGACGCAATTTTTTGTGATGTTGATATGAAGTCATTTGTCGGCACAACCGATGCTCAGATCGCAAAGGCAAAGAAGTTCAAAACCAAAGGCAAGGTTTACTGCCCGTAAGGTTCTTGCTAGGCCCCTAATTTGAGGAATTTGTTGTAGAGGTGTACCTTAGAAACACTTAGCTCGATGGGGGTCGATATGAGTGTTGCGATACCAAGTTCGATTAATGACGTAGATGCAAAGTGGCTTGCTGAGGCCACAGGTTTTGATATCAAGACTGCCGATATCGGCATCATCGGCGTAGGCGTCGGTGTGGCGAGTGCGGTGTATCGCGCAAAATTAACTGGCAACAATTGCCCAGCAAGCGTGATCGTGAAGATGCCGGCGCTCGACGAGGCTGCAGTTTTTACATCTTCAATTTTGCGAATGTATATTCGCGAAGTTCGTTTTTTCAAGTCTCTTGCAAAAGAATGCCCCGTGATTACACCGCGTTCATATTTTGGTGAGATCAATGAAGAGACGAGTCAGTTTGCGATGGTGCTCGAAGATCTTGCCGGCCATCGAATCGTTGATCAAACCATTGGCATTTCAATTGAAGATGCTCGTCGCGCTGTTGACGCACTGGCAAAGATTCATGCGAAGTGGTGGGGCAAAGCCGATGGACTGGCCGCTGACGGTACGACGATTGCGTTTAGTGATCCGATCTACCCGGCCGTGTTGCCGATTGTTTTTGCCGAAGGCTGGGAGAAGGTCAAGCGCGAGCTGAACCTAACAGAATCGATTCTCAAAGTTGGCGAGAAGTTTGCTCCGGCAATTGGCGGTTTGATGTCGTCACTCATGGACGGTGTCACGACACTTGCACACGGTGACTTTCGAGCCGACAACATGATGTTCACTAAAGACAACGAGTTCATTCTCTATGACTTTCAGTTAATTGGCACGGGCTCGGGGGCCTATGACTTGGCCTACTTTTTGACGCAAAGTTTGACGCCAGATGATGCCAGTAAATACGAGAAAGAACTTTTTGAGCGATGGCTTGAGGGTTTGCGCGCTAATGGCGTGACTGACATCGACCGCGACAATCTTTGGTTGCAATATCGCGGCACGGCGTTGTTCTGTTTGGTCTACCCAGTCGTGGCAAGTCGCGGAATGGATTTAAATGAACCGCGCTCACGGGCACTCGTTGAAACAATGAATTCTCGCTTTGAGCGGGCGTTTCACGAACTGGATCTTGCTAAATTGATCTAACAAATGGAATTGATACTTGTTCGGCATGGTTTGCCGTTGCGCCGAGAAGTAGTCGAAGGACCTGCAGACCCCGAGCTTTCACCAGAAGGCAAAGAGCAGGCAGCTCGGCTCGCAAATTATTTGGCGTCCGAGTCAATTGATGCGATTTATTCGAGTCCGATGAAGCGTGCCGTTCAAACTGCCGAACCTCTTGCTGCAACTACTGGTCTTCCAATTTCGATTATTGACGATGTGGCCGAATATGACCGACTTTCAAACGAATATATTCCGATAGAAGAACTGCGTGCTGCCAACGATGAAAGATGGCAAAAGCTTTTGGCAGGTGAGTGGCAGTCTGACTCAGACACGATTGAGAGTTTTCGAAATCGTGTTATTTCAAGCCTTGAGCAATTGATTAGTCAGCACCCTTCGCAACGAATCGTCGTGACGTGCCATGGAGGAGTGATAAATCAATTCTTGGCACACATTTTGGGAATCTCAACAGAACGCGGATTTTTCTATCCGCAATACACGTCGATACATCGAGTCGTTGCGGCGCAAAGTGGTTTGCGCTCGGTGGGTGCGTTAAATGAAGTTGCGCATCTGCGCTGAAAGTTTTCGCTTATCGGCGCAATAGTGGCGCTGTAAGACAGGTTGGTCCGCCATCGCCCTTAACAGCGACATTTGCGCCGTTAAAAATATGCACGGTTACGCCAGACTTACGCAGTTTGCCTTCGATTTCTGGATTTCCTGCGGCTAATACAACGACGTTCGGCTCGACAGTCAAAATGTTTGCGCCCTGCGTGTGAACTTCGGTGTCGTTAACTGTTAGCCAAGTGATGTTGCGCGATTTCAAAAACTCAAGCAAACGAATTGGTGCGAGTGGTTCGTAGACAACGGCTCTGTCTTGGCTAATCGGCGAGAGCACCGACATCAAGTGCAACACTGCGTCTGGGCCTTGAAAGTGAGGAAGATCAAAAGCATGAACTTCAACTCCATATGGTGCGAGCATTTTTCGGATCTGCGCAATGCCTTCACCATTGGTTCGGTACCCGTGACCAATCAATAAAGTTTTTGCATCTAGCCAAACCTTGTCGCCGCCATCAGCGATTGCTGAGCCGGTTAGTTCGCCCAAAATTGGCACGCCGATGCGCTCAAGATCTTTGCGAATTTGCGCTGGCTCGGGCTGACGAACTCGCTTGCCCATCTGCAACAGAATCGCACCATGTGGTGTCATGATCATCGGGTCGTGCATGTAAACGGCGTCAACAAGACCGTCGACTGCTTGTGCGGTGTGAACCGTGCAACCAAGACTTGAAAGTAGATTTACAAATTCACTGTGCTCACGAACGAGTGCGTCACGATCTGGTTCACGCCACTGTGCATCAGCAACAAAGTTGCCCACCGTAGTCGGAGTGCGCACAAGAACATGCTCAAGTTTTGAAACCATATCTGGCGTGCTCCACATAGTTGTTTACGCTACGCCCAAGTGACTAGCATTTTGGACTATGACGAATGCTTCGACGCTTCGAACATCGAGCAATCCATTCTTGTCAGGCAACTTGGCACCAGTTGACGTTGAGACAACAGCTTTTGACTTGAAAGTTACGGGTACTCTGCCAAAAGAATTGAACGGCCGTTATCTGCGCAATGGGCCAAACCCAATCGGGCAAGTTGATCCTGAAAAATATCACTGGTTTCTAGGTTCAGGAATGGTTCACGGCATTCGGTTGAACGATGGCGATGCTAAGTGGTATCGCAATCGTTGGGTGCGCGATCGTAACGTCGCAAAAAGTCTTGGCGAGCAAGCCCCGCCGTCAGACTGGCCTGCTGATCATGCACAGTTTGCGTCGAATACAAATGTGATTGGTCATGCTGGTGCAACTTGGGCATTGGTCGAAGGTGGCTCGCCGCCAATTGAAATGAATTACGAACTTGAAACTGTTCGTGTTTCAAATTTTGCAAATACGTTGCCGCACGCATTTTCGGCGCATCCAAAGCGTGATCCGCGTACGGGCGAGTTGCACGTGATGACGTATTGGTGGGGTTGGGGCAATCAAGTTCAATATTTAGTCGTCGGTGTAGATGGAAAAGTTCGTCGCAAGGTAGATATTGCTCTGCCTGGTGGCCCGATGATGCACGACTGTGCCTTGACTGAAAAATATGTCTTGATCTTTGACTTGCCATGTTTGTTCAATCTCGAGTTGGCAATGTCAGGACGATCGTTCCCTTATATATGGAATGCCGACTACACAGCGCGAGTTGGACTCTTGCCACGCGAGGGCGGAGCCGAAAATATTAAATGGGTCGAGATAGATAGTTGCTATATCTTTCATCCACTGAACGCCTACGATTTGCCAGACGGCACCGTTGTCTTAGATGCAGCGCGTCACGACAAGATGTTTGATGTTGAACAGCGTGGACCGAACGAGGGCTTGCCGACTTTGGATCGTTGGGTTCTCAACCCACAAACTGGCAAAGCCAAACAAGAGCGCATTGACGACCGCCCGCAAGAGTTTCCGCGGATGAATGAATCGCTACTTGGCCTTAAGCATGATTTTGGATACTTCGCCGGTATCTCAGATGTTTTTAGACAAGCAGATTTGATAAAACAAAATCTTGTCACTCGCACTACCCAAGTACGCCATGACGGTGCGAATTTTGGCTACGGAGAGCCGGTGTTTGTGCCACGCGAAAACTCAAAGTCTGAAGACGATGGCTACGTAATGGCTTTGCGTCATAACACTGAAACTGATCTGTCAGATCTCGTGGTGTTGAACGCGCAAGATTTTTGTGGTGAGCCAGTGGCGGTCGTGAGTTTGCCCGCCCGAGTGCCCAACGGATTTCACGGCAATTGGATTGCTGACTAGAAATTAAGTTTCAGGCCGCTACGTGGCCAGGTAGTGGCGACGAGTTTTCCGAGACCTGAAAGTGTGATGTATGCAGTTCGCAAGTCAGCGCCGCCAAAGCAAATATTTGTCGTGATCGGGTCGTTAGTTGCGACGTGCTCAAGAATTTCGCCAGTGGGCGAGATGACAGTTATGCCACCGTTCATCAATGTCGCTACACAAACATTGCCGTCACTATCGACTGCGAGCGAGTCCAGATATTGCAATCCAGGTAAACCAGCCAGACAGTTGCGTGGGTCGCGAGAGCTGAATTTCTCGACCTCACCTTCGCCGACGATATTCGCTTTAAATACACGACCATTGAAAGTTTCTGCCCAGTAGAGCGTTTTGCCATCGGGTGAAAGACCAATGCCATTTGGTGCCTGACATGGAAAGATGACTTCGCGAATTAGCGAACCATCAGTTTTTGCATAGTAGATACCAGTTAGGTCGAAGACACGGCCATGACGAATTCCGTGTTCTGTGAACCACATGCCACCGTGTTGATCAAAAACTATGTCGTTGGGTCCGCGCAACTCGTGACCATCGCAATGCGTATATAAATCTTCGACAGCGCCGGTTTTTAAGTCAACGCGCTGAATGCGACCGCCGATATATGTCTTTGGATCAAATGGTCCGGGGTAAGTGATGCCATTGAAAACCTGTTTTGAAAATGATCCACCGTTGTTGCATAAATAAAGTGCTCCGTCTGGGCCGAGCGCAAGACCATTTGGTCCTCCAGCAATTTCAGCAACGATGCGTTTCGTGCCGTCAGCCAAGATCTGGGTGATGCAACGACCCATCATTTCAACGAGTACAACGCTGCCGTCAGGCAACGCAACTGGCGCCTCAGGGAACCTGAGGTCACTTGCGATGTCAACAAACTCGGCCATGTGAGACGAGCCTAGTTTTAGTTTGTATCGAAACTCTCGCCGGCACGAACTTGGGCAGCGTAGAGCCCGTTGGTTGCCATCAGTTGGTCGTGAGTGCCTTGTTCTGCGATTACGCCGTTATTGATCACGACAATTCGATCGGCATCACGGATCGTCGAAAGCCTGTGTGCAATCACAAGCGAAGTGCGATTTTTCATCGCCGTGTCAAGAGCATTTTGCACCAAGACTTCACTCTCGTTGTCGAGGTGACTCGTGGCTTCGTCAAGAATCATCACGGCTGGATTTTTGAGAAGTAGTCGGGCGATCGCAAGTCGTTGTTTTTCGCCACCTGAAAGGCGATAACCACGTTCGCCGACGATTGTTTCATAGCCATCTGGCAGCGCGGCGATTACATCGTGGATTTTTGCTGCATGACATGCAGAAACGATTTGTTCGTGTGTCGCGTTCGGTTGTGCGTAAAGCAAGTTTGACTTAACAGACTCGTGAAACATGTGTGAGTCTTGTGAAACTACGCCGATTGCTGCGCGAAGCGAGACGCCAGTTAAATCGCGAACATCTTTGCCGTCGAGGCGAACTGATCCCGAAGTGACGTCGTAGAGTCTGGCCAACAACATTGCCAAAGTTGTCTTGCCGCTGCCACTCGCACCGACAATCGCGATCGTTTCGCCAGGTGCAATTTTCAGAGAGACATCACGCAAGACATCTACATCGGGGTCGGCACCCTGCATGACACCCGCTAATTCGAGCGATGCAATCGAAACACTTGAGCCAGGTGGGTAGCGAAACGAAACACGGTCAAACTCGATTTCGCCGCGAGGATTAACCGCGTCGACCGCACCTAATCGATCAGCGATTGCAACTGGCGCGTCTAGAACTTCAAAGACTCGCTCAAAACTCACGAGCGCAGTTAGAACTTCAAGGCGAGCATTAGTTAAACCCGTTAGTGGTTGATAGATGCGCTGCACAAATGCAGCCATTGCCACGAGTGTGCCAATTGTGATGCCGCCAGAGACAACCATGAATGCGCCGACTCCGTAAATAGCGACGGCGCCGAGTGCACCGACAAGACCGAGTGCCACGAAAAATACTCGTCCATACATTGCCGCAGTGATGCCGATGTCGCGAACACGCGAAGCGCGCGAGCCAAAAGCACCAACTTCTTCTTTATGTCGGCCAAACAATTTTACGAGAAGTGCACCAGAGACGTTGAAGCGTTCAGTCATCTGTGTGTTCATGCCAGCGTTTAGACCCATTTGTTCGCGTGAAATTTCTTGCAGTCTTGCGCCAACGCGTTTTGCTGGAATGATAAAAACTGGCAACACGATTAGCGAGAGAAGAGTTAACCGCCACTCAAGTGCGATCATTGCGCCAAGTGTTGTCACGAGAATGACAACGTTTGAAACGACGCTTCCCAATGTGCCGGTGACGGCAGTTTGTGCACCGACGACATCATTATTGAGACGACTAATTAGTGCGCCAGTCTGAGTTCGGGTAAAAAACGCGATCGGCATATTTTGTACTTTGTCGAAAAGTGCGACACGCAGGTCGTAGATCAGGCCTTCGCCGATTCTTGCTGAGTACCAGCGCTGCACGATCTGTAGTCCGGCGTCACCAAGAGCAACGAATACCAAGATGGCAGTGAGGGTGACGATTCGGCGCTTATCCGAATCTGGAATTGCGTGGTCGACGATCATTCGAAACATGAATGGTGGTAGCAGAGCGATAGCCGAGGAAACAACAATTGTGATCAGAAAACCAATGATTGACCGACGATATGGGCGGGCGAATTTCGCTACCCGGCGAATAGAAGTTTTGCCAATTTTTGCCCCGGCGACGGCTGACTTGTCGCGTGGAATCAGCTGATGAGGATGCACGCAGTCAGGCTAAGGCTTAGGCGTGAGTTTTTTTGTGCACCTTGCCATCTGGCATCGTTGCGCCAGATAAATCGGCGCCAGTCATATTTGCTCCAGTAATGTCTGCGCCAGTTAAATTAGCGCCAGACATATGTGCATTAGTTAAGTTCGCTTGGTGCAAATGTGCTTTAGACAAATTCGCTCCAGTTAGTTGTGCCTTTGAGAGTTTTGCTTTCGCCAAATTTGCATTCGAGAGATTTGCATTAGTTAAATTCGCGTGAGTTAGGTTAGTTTTCCGCAAATTTGCATGCATTAAATCTGCGCCACTCAAATTGGCATTCGATAAATCTGCGCCACTCAAATCTGCGTTTGGCAAATGCGCACCAGGCCCAATTTCTAAGCCGTTTACCTGCATAGCGACAACATACTGCTAACCCCTGTACGACTGTTAATGCGCCAAGCAATCGATTTAAAGCATGACCTACTGATGATTTGTGTGGATGACATCTCTTGTTAGCGATTTTTTTACTTAAGGGAGTTAGCGTTTCGAATGTGGAGTCAGCTGACCGCTTAGCAATTGCGAGGCTGGTGCATCGCGTTGGGTTCGGTCCAAAGCCGGGGCAGTTCGGCAAGATGTTGAAACAAGGCTTCAAAGCCTCGGCTCAGCAATTGCTCAAAGCTGGTTTGCCTGATTATGGAGATGTGAAAACAGCGATTGGTGTTGCCGACCTTGGTGCGCAACCTAAACCGAACTCTGAGGCTTTAGCGCCGTACAAGGTAGCAAAGCAGGCACAATTGCGAAACATGAGTTTGTGGTGGCTTGACCAGATGGTTGTGCAAGAACATCCATTCGTTGAACGCATGACGTGGTTCTGGCACGGTCATTGGGCGACTTCTTTCTCGAAGGTCGATGAGCCTGTTGTGATGTTTGATCACATTGCGCGACTTCGAAAACATGCGATTGGTGACTTCTCTCAAATGTGTGAAGAAATGATTCTTGATGGAGCATTGATTTATTGGCTCGACGGTCAACTCAACACCGCAAGCTCACCAAATGAAAATCTCTCTCGAGAATTACTTGAACTATTTACGCTAGGCGTGAACCAATATTCTGAAAATGACGTCAAAGAAGCGGCGAAGGCGCTTTCGGGGCTACGAGTGATAAAAAATTCGGGGCTCGTAACCAAAGAACCACGTCGAAGCTATTTTGGAACATCAACAATTTTGGGTACGACAGGAAATTTTGAATCGGCGACTCTTGCGCGACATCTTTCAATGACGGCTGCATGTCAAAGTTTTATTCCTGAGCGATTGACATATCGATTTATCTCACCGGCATCTTCGATGATGAGTAACCCAAAAAAGTCGGCGGCGCGCACAAAATCCTCCGCGCATATTATTAGGGAGGCTTTTGGAACGCGTCAGATTCTTCCGACAATGAAGTCATTGGTGTTCAGCGATTCGTTTAAAGATCCAATTAACTCACAAGTCAAGAGCCCCGTTGAATGGGCGGTGTCGGTGTTTCGAGCTTTGCAAATTACTCCGTCAACATATTCTCAACCAGATCGACTTTTGATGTTGCTTGATGCTTTGGGTCAGCGACCATTTTTTCCGCCAAGCGTAGGTGGTTGGCCCGCAGACGAAGCTTGGCTTTCGGTTGCGTCGTCGCAAAATTTAATACAAGCGGCTCAAGCGTTTGTCAGTGAAGGCGATCTGAGTCCATTGAATAAAGTTGCAAAGCAAGAACGAGTCGATGCTCTCGCAGATTGGTTGGGTGTCGCCGAGTGGAGTAATCGAACCCGGACTGCATTTGATGGAGCACTTCGCGATCCGGCGCGACTTACTGTCTTGGCCATCTGCAGTCCTGAATACTTGGTCAGTGCTTAAGAGGAAAAATGAAAAATATCTCCCGCAGAAATTTCATCAAATTATCAAGTGCAAGCGCGGTTGCAGTTGCACACTCATTGTCAACCTACGAGTTTGCTCACGCCGCGGGCCCACGACCTTTGCCCGTTGGCACACCAATTCTTGTGATTGTCACACTCAACGGCGGCAATGACGGCCTAAATACCGTCGTTCCATATTTGGATTCAAATTACATGTCGCTACGTCCGCAGCTTGCGTACAAAGAAGAACAGGTGCTGCCGATTGGAGATGGTCTTGCACTAAATGGATCAATGACCGGTCTCAAATCTTTGTGGGACAAAAATCAACTCGCAATCGTACGTGGCGTCGGTTATCCGAACCCTGATCGCTCGCATTTTTCTTCAATGGCGATTTGGCAAAGTGCATCTCGTACACCAATTAAAACTGGGTGGATAGGGCGGTGGATTGAAACACAACCTGAAAATCCGTTTCTTGCAATCAGTCTCGGTTCGACATTGCCAGCTCTATTTCAGGGTGACAAACGCTCAGGGACCGTACTTCCACTCGGTGGACTGAAGACACCAACGGGCATGATCGCGCAAGATTTTGCAAAGACTTCAAAGCAAACAAAACTTGATGGCCAACTCTCAGCGTCAGCCGCGCGTTCAATGCGTGACTTGTTTACCGTTGCCGATATTGTCTCTCCGATTCTTAAGAATCCTGCGCCGCTCGCGGCTGATTTGCCAACGGTCATCGGAGGTAACGCGGGTGGCCAATCAAATCTCGGCTCTCAATTCGAAGCTGTTGCAAAATTAATTGCCGCAGGAGTACCGACTCGAGTTTGGTCTGTCTCACTTGGTGGTTTTGATACTCACGCCAACGAATTGTCAGCACAGTCGCAACTTCTCGGCGTAGTCTCGAATTCGATCTCAAAATTTATGTCTCAGATGCGAACAATCGGTCGCAGCAGAGATGTCACGATTATGGTGTACAGCGAATTCGGTAGGCGTGTAAAAGCAAACGCCTCTGATGGTACTGATCACGGTACATCGGGCCCTGTATTTATAATCGGGGAGCGAGTTGTGGGTGGGTTCCATGGCGAACAACCCCCACTTAATCGGTTGAACGACGGTGATCTGGCGGTGACTACAGATTTTAGATCTGTTTACGGCAGCGTCATAGAGGGTGTGCTGAGGACGCCGGTTGATCGTGTCATCAACGGATGGAACGACCGATTGCCAATTTTTACCGCCTGAAATTTTTTGATTGATCGCGCCGCAAAGGCTCTGCGGTTATTCAGTAATTGTTCGGCGGGGTGTCCAGACGATGTAGTTCCAGATCCAATCAGCGAAAATACTTGTGCGGTTGCGCCCGCCCGAGAGATATGCGAGATGCAGTGCGAGCCACGTAAGCCAGGCGAGTGAGCCTTGAAACCGCAACCATGAATTCATTTCGACAACGGCTTTGCGTCGACCAATTGTCGCCATTTGACCCTTATCGCGATACTTAAACGTCTCAAGTGTTTTGCCTTGTTCTCGTCGCCTGATCTGGCGCGCGACGTGCTTACCTTGTTGAATTGCGACCGGCGCAACCATCGGGAGTGGTCGCCCTGCAGCATCGGGGAAACTCGCGGCATCTCCGACAACCCAAATCGACTCGCTGAGCTGCAAATTTGTATTCACTCTAATTCGATTGCCGCGATCGGTTTCACCGAGAAACTTCCAATGCGCAGGTGCGACAACCCCCGCCGCCCAAATACGAGTGCCAGCGATGATTTCGGTTCCGTCTTTAAGTCGCAATGAACTTGGTGTCGCTTCAACAACAGCGGCGTCGACTTCAACTCGCACACCCATTTTGGTCAGCGTCTTTAGAGTGTATTTACTCGAGTACGGATGAAAGCTCGGCAAAAGTCTTGGGCCCGCCTCAAGGAGTGTCACGGTTGCTTTCGGTGCAATGTGTTCAAACTCGCGTTGAATTTCTCGTTGTAGTTCGCTGACCGCACCGGCGAGTTCAACACCGGTTGGTCCACCTCCAACGATTACGACATTAAGACTTTCGAGAGGCAACAACCCGTCTTCGACACTTTCATATGTGCTGAGTAGTGAGCGACGAATTTCGCGAGCATCATTTACTGACTTCATTTGAAAACAGTGCTCGGCAACACCTGGGATACCGAACGTTGTGCCCTCGGAACCAACGGCGAGAATCAAGTCGTCGTAAGAGATCGTCTTACCAGCAGACAAGGTGATCTCTTTTGTGTTTACATCGACGCTTTTAACATCGCCCCGAACAAATTGCACTTCGCGATAGGCGGTTCGAACCGGAAACGCAATGTCATCTTCGGGCAGAGACGCTGTTGCCACTTGATAAAGCAGGGGTGAAAACAATTGATATGGATTTCTATCGATCAGCGTTACTGAGTAGACACCAGATTTGCGCAACTTTTTCGCGCAAGCTAAGCCACCAAAGCCGGCGCCTATAACAACGGCACGTTTTTTGGTTGATTGCTCGCCAAATTCAATGAGCATGATTTCAATAGTACGACAACGAGTTGTCGGAGGTAGACCCGCCGAGGATCATTGTTGGCGCGCTCGGAGGGACTTGAACCCCCAACCCTTTGATCCGAAGTCAAATGCTCTATCCGTTGAGCTACGAGCGCTGGTGTCGCTAATGATAACTGCAAATCAGCACCGCAAATTCTCAACTCTTCTGATACGACTATTCGCACGTTGGGAGGCTATTTTTTCTCAAGGGGGTATCGGTGCAAAACGAGTTCAAAGGCAAGATTGGTCGCACATTTGACGACTCAACGCCGTGGTGGCCACCACTAACGACACCGCCCGAAGGTTCGCCGAACATTCTTGTGGTGTTGCTCGACGATGTGGGCTACGCACAATTTGGTTGCTACGGCTCAGATATTGCCACACCAACTTTTGACAAACTCGCGAGCAATGGTTTGCGTTACAGCAACTATCACACGACGGCGTTGTGCTCGCCAACACGTGCTGCACTATTGACGGGCCGCAACCCGCACAGTGTGGGCATGGGTCGTGTCGCCGACATTGTTTCGGGCTTCCCTGGTTACAACGCGATTATGCCGGCAAGCGCGGGAATGATTTCTGAGATTCTCGTGCGCAATGGATACGCAACATATTTGCTTGGCAAGTGGCATCTCTCGCCGCAAGGTGAAAACCAAATGGGATCAACCCGAGAGCGATGGCCACTTGGTCGCGGCTTCGAACGTTTTTATGGTTTTCTTGGTGGCGAGACAGATCAATATCACCCAGATCTTGTTTACGACAATCACCAAGTTGATCCGCCGCGCACACCAGAACAGGGTTATCACCTAACTGAAGACATGGCAGATAAAGCCGAACTGTTTATCAACGACTTGCGTGCGGCGCACCCTGAGAAACCTTTCTTCATGTGGTTTGCTCCTGGTGCTTGTCACGCACCACATCAGGCGCCGAAGAGTTTTATCGACGCATATCGCGGAAAGTTTGATCAAGGTTGGGACGCGTGGCGTGAAGAAGTTTTTGCGCGTCAGAAAAAATCTGGCTTATTGCCGAGCGACACGGTTCTAAGTGAGCGTCCGCATTGGGTGCCAGAGTGGGCGAGTCTTTCTGCCGACGAGAAAAAACTTTATGCACGAATGATGGAGGTCTACGCAGGTTTCTTGACTCACACTGATGCTCAAGTTGGCCGAGTGATCAAACAAATCGAGTCAATGGGCGAACTAGATAACACGATTGTGCTCGTGATGAGCGATAACGGCGCAAGCGCAGAAGGTGGGCCAAAGGGCTCGTTCAACGAAATGTTTTTCTTTAACTTCGTGCCCGAGAGCCTTGAAGAAAACATGAAACGAATTGATCTGCTCGGCACGCCAGACGCGCACAATCACTATCCGTGGGGTTGGGCGTGGGCAGGTAACACACCGTTCAAACGATGGAAGCGCGAAACGCACGAAGGCGGTGTGACTGACCCGCTGATTGTGCATTGGCCTAAAAAACTTGCGGCCAAAAACGAAGTGCGAACACAGTATTTGCACGCGGTAGATGTGATGCCGACTCTGCTCGAATTGATCGGTATCGAAGCGCCGACGCACATTGCCGGCGTCGAACAACAGCCAATCGAGGGTGTGAGTTTTGCGCACACGCTCAGTGACGCCAAAGCGCCGAGCAAACACGTAACTCAGTGTTATGAGATGTTTGGATCACGTGCGCTGTATCACGACGGTTGGAAAGCGGTTGTGTTTCATCAAATGCCTGGCTTACCTGGCACGCCAAGTTACGACGGATCAGATCCGAATATAGGTTTTGATGTCGAGCAGTGGGAGCTCTACCACGTCGAGAAAGATCTCGCGGAAACACACGACCTCGCGGCAAAACATCCTGAAAAATTAAAAGAGATGATCGCGCTGTGGTGGGACCTCGCCGACAAGCAACAAATTCTGCCGCTCAATAATCAACCAGGAAAGTTCGGCGACAAGCGATATCGACAAGAGCGCTACGAATACCGACCAGGTATTGGTGCGATACCGCCGATGGTTGCGCCGAACTTGCGCAATCGATCGTTTGAGATTTTGGCCGAGGTAAATGTGCCATCAACCGGAGTTGAAGGCGCAATAATTGCCCAAGGCAGTGGCGCTGGCGGATATGCCGTGTACGTCAAAGACAAGCGCTTGCATTACGTTCATAACTTTTTAGATCTCTATTATTTTTCTGTATCGGCAGAAGTTGACGTGCCAGTTGGTGCGCATACTCTGCGAGTTGAATTTAAGTCAACTGGTCGGTTCAAAGGCGAAGTGAGTTTGTATTACGACGATCTGCCTGTCGGCTCGGGTGAGATACCTGCAACGGTGCCTGTATTTTTTGGCGTATTTGGATTGACCGTTGGTTATTTGCGCGGATCATCGGTGATTCGCGGTGTTGAGTCTCCGTTTACGTTTACTGATCGTGCTTTGCATCGCGTAGTTGTTGTGCCAGCAGGGCGATCGTGGCGCAACCCAGAAGGCGACGAACGCGTGGCAATGGCTACGCAATGATTGCTGGAGCAATCAATGCAAAGACTGTTTGATTAGTCGCTTACCGCGCGACACACGGGTTGTAAGTTGTTTTGGTGGCCGATCGTGAGAAACTGCTGTCGAAGTCGAACTTTATGTTGGGGTGCGACTGCCCGGTCAAACTTAAATATTTCAAATCCGGGTATCCGTCATTAAACAGCAGTAATTCGTTTTTAGAATTTTTCGCTGACGGCGGCTTCATGGTTGAGGCTTTGGCTCGAGCGTTGTTTGACGATGGTGTGTGGGTCGTGCCCAACTCGGGCGAGACCCCCGAGCAGGCGACCGCGAGATTGTTGGCGGTGCCTGGCGACGGTGTGTGGTTTGAGCCGACATTTGTCGTCAACGACATGTTGGTACGCGTCGACATTTTGCAGCGCACCGGCAATGTTTTGCGACTGATTGAGGTCAAGGCGGCGAGTTTTGACTCGATAAGTGATCCGACGCCGTTTCGTGGCAAACAAGGCGGCATTCTGAGTAATTGGCGTGACTATTTATTAGACATCACGTATCAGGCAAATGCGCTTGAACTCGCGTATCCAGAAATGAAAGTTGAGCCTGAGTTATGTCTCGTTGACAAAGCAAAAACTTGTCATGAAGAAGCGATCTTCAACAAAGTCGAATTGCTGATCGACAAAGACCCTGGCAGCACTGGACCGCGAGCAATTTATAACGGTGATGTCGTGGCGTTGCGAAGTCAACACTTCTTGGGTTTTTTGAACGTACGTGCCGAAGTTGACGAATTGATTGCCGGGGTCAGGTCGACGAGCAAAACGTTGCTTAAGATTTCTGCCGACCCAAGCATTGAGCTTGAGCCACCACTTGGTAGCAAGTGTCGAGACTGCGAATATCGCAATATCAATAGTCTGCGAAATGGTTTTGCCGAGTGCTGGGGTGAACTCGCAGCAGGCGACCCACATGTGGTCGACCTATTCAAGATCGGCTTTTTGGCTGACGCGGCCGGCAACAGCAAAGAAGGCCTTGGCTGGTTGATCAATAATCGCATTTCAAAACTTGTTGAAATTCCAGCAAAAATTATTGACAAAACTAAATCAACAGGCAAACGCCAAATTCGACAACTTGAGTGCACAATCAGCGGAAAAGAATTTATCGACCCACAATTGGCTGACGAGTTGGCGGCATGCGAGTATCCATTGCATTTTGTTGACTTTGAAACTTCACGCTTGGCTGTGCCGTATCACAAGGGCATGCAACCCTATGAACAGATTGCATTTCAATTCAGTTGTCACACGATTTTGAAGCCAGGCGATAAAGAGTTGAAGCACTGTGAATGGATAAACGTCGCAGATGCGTTTCCGAGCTTTGATTTTGCTCGGGCATTACGCGATGCGATCGGTGATAGCGGCACGATGTTCGTGTGGAGCGACTTTGAGCAAACAACGTTGCGCGACATTCGTCGCCAAATGACGAGCTACAACCATGCCGATAAAGAGATTGCCAACTGGATCGACGCGATGGTGCCAGATCGCAAAGACGGTGGGCGGGTGCAGGACTTGCTCGAATTGTGCGGCGAGCACTATTACCACCCAAAGATGGGTGGAAGCTTGAGTATTAAATACGTCTTGCCGGCAATCTGGGGTAGCAACGAAAATTTATGGCGTGACCCGTGGTTTGCAAAGTATTTTCGCGAGAGCCTTGACGGTGCGCTTGACCCTTACAGCGCTTTGACCGGTTTAATTTTAGATGCAGAAAAAAATAATTTGAGTAACAACGAGAACAAAGAAGTAGCGGTCGAAGCCGTGCGCGATGGTATCGGGGCGATGCGCACCTATCAAGAAATGATGTATGGCTTGAGCCGTTCTGACGCCAAGCACCGTGACGCTGTTAAAAAAATGCTTCTGCAATATTGCGAACTAGATACTGCCGCGATGGTGATTATTTGGAAACACTGGATGATGAAGTTGGGCGCTAAGACTATTTAACTCGCATGACCCGAAATGGGTCGCCAACTTTCAGGAAGTTTTCGTAAACCTCTGGAAGCTCAGTGCGAAGACGCTTTGAGTCGATGGCTTGTTTACCGGCATGTTCGCGCCAAGTGACGGCTTGTTCGCCGTCGAGTAGACCGACTTCGTTTTCGCGAAGCAAGCGAGCCAACTCGTCTTTGGCAATCGTCTCTTGTTTTTCGGCAACGCGACGAGTCTCGCGTGCTTCACGAAGGTTTGCCAGCACGGCACGAGCCGACTCGGGTAATTCGATTGCTGTTGGCGTTGCTCGGTAAAGCGAAGAGATTTGCTCGGCGCTGAACTGATTGATGTCGGCATCGGCACGAGCACCTGAGTCGACGAGTGCGCCGAATCGTTCGGCTTCAGCCCAGAGTTGATCGATGGCTTCTTGATTGCGCGGCAGCTCAACAAAGCTGATGCGAAGATCGCGATCTAAGACGATAAAAAACAATGGCACGTTGAGCACTGATTGTTGAGCCCAACCCTGCCAACGCCACTCAAATGGCAAGTCGTCTGCGGTGTGCACGCTGTAGCGCGAAGTGGTTTTCGCTTCAACACCGACAGTTGGCAACTCTTCGTTGTCGACGCCATCTTTAGAAATTGTGAAGCGACCTGCGCGATACATGACCGAGGGAGTGAAAACATTTATGCCCAAAAGATGCGATGCTTCTTCGAGCAGTGCAGGCTCGAGAACATTGCCGCGGCGGAAAACCGGCTTATCTTCTTCGACAGTTGGGTCGACACTCTTGTCGAAAAAAAGGTCTGAACGGGTTGAATATGGTGAGGCACCCATGAGCGCCGGGGCATCTGACGCACCAAAAGTGCAACGGCCTTTGTCGTCGCGCCAACGCAGTCGAAGCCAGTTTTCGCTGCCGTGTTTTGGCTTAGGAATTCGCTCAAAGTTAACTGCGGTAATCGTGTTCATTGCTTATGTCTCTCTGTTTCTTTTTGGGGAAGAAGCATCTTCGCCCAAGGGTGTAACAGAGTATTTGTAGCTAAATGTTTGGCGTGTGGTGCGCCCAGGGTTGGGCAGTCTCAAGTTGTGAGGCGACGCGAATTAGCAAATCTTCTCGTCCATAAGCAGCGACGATTTGTACACCAACAGGGATGCCGTCTTTCGTCCACTGCAGCGGCACGTTGATCGCCGGCTGGCCAGATGTATTGAACGGCGGAGTGAGTGGAATCCAATCACCGGCGATGCGCAGTGCATCCATTGGGCTTTCTGGCATGTTTCTAATCGTGCCAATCGGCAAAGGCAGTTGCGATGTAGTTGGAGTTACAAGCAGATCCCACCCGTCTGCCCACCACTGTTGCACGGCTCGGCGGAAAAGCATTGAAAGATAAACAGCCTGTGCGTAGTCAGTTGCCGTCATCTTTTTTGCATACTCGGCCATTGTCCAGTTCATGAGTTCAATGTCGTTGATCGTGACTTCGCGTCCGAGCATTTGGGCAAGTGAGTTGCGACCAACTGACATGTTCGTTGACCAGATTGCTGTGAACTTGCCAGAAAAATCTGCATTGTTGAGTGCGCTAGGCCACGAATTTTCGACGTGATGACCCAGCGACTCGAGCAGTTTGCAAGTGTCACGCACTGCTTGAACACATTCGTTGTCGATGTGTGCACCAGTTATGTGGTGATCGATGAAACCGATGCGAAGTTTGCCCGGGTCAGCACCGACTTCTTGAAGATATGGACGCGACGGCGCAGGTGCGATCACTCTGTCGCCAACTGCAGGGCCATGCACTGCGTCGAGTAGCGCCGCTGCATCACGCACCGTTCGGGTAACCGCAAAGTGCACGCTTACGTTTGCCTCGTCGCCAAGTGGCGCAAGAGATATTCGTCCTTGTGAGGTTTTTAAACCAACTAAACCGCAACATGCAGCCGGAATGCGAATGCTGCCTCCGCCGTCGCTGGCATGAGCCATCGGCACGATGCCTGCAGCTACGGCCGCTGCGCTGCCACCACTTGAACCACCTGAAGTGCGTGATGTGTCAAATGGATTTCGAGTTGCGCCCCATGCAAGTGGCTCGGTGACGGGCACGCTGCCGAATTCAGGGGAGTTTGTTCGTCCGAAAGTTATAAGACCAGAGTCAACAAATTTTTGCACAAGATGTGAGTTTGCTGGTGCGATGTAGTTTGCATTCTTAAGCGCGATGTTGCCATTTGACATGTGCTGGCCGGCGTATGGCGCACCCAAGTCTTTTAACACGAACGGCACGCCGCCAAACTTTTTGTTCGTGTTCGGCTTGAATTTTTTAGCAAGTTCACGGGCGTGATCGAGCCAAGTGATGTTTACTGCGTTGATTTTTGGATTAAAGGCAACATTGCGTTCGATTGCAGCCTCTAGAAGTTCGCTTGCCGAAACCTTGCCTGAACTGACGAGTTCGGCTTGGCCGACACCGTCTATGAATCTTGTTTCACGGGCGAGGTCTGATAACGACATGAAAACAGTCTTGTCTATATCTATGCATCGCGCCAAGACAGAGTAAGTTAAGAAAGTCGTGAATTCGTCAGATAACTCAAGTGATAAAAGCAATTCAGGTGCAACTGAACCAATAAAGCTTTCGGCGCGAGAAGTTTTTCAAGCTCCGGGGGTTAAGTCGTTTATCATCGCGAACTCGGCTTTGTACGTCGGGCTGATGTTGCAAGCAGCAACTTTGGGAAAGCATATTTACGACATCACAGGTCGTGAAATTGATATCGGATTGCTTGGACTTGCCGAGTTTTTGCCTGTGGCGTTGCTCGTGTTCGTATCGGGCACCGTTGCTGATCGTTATAACCGTCGTCGTGTCGCAGTAACCGCGATGGTCGGCGAGTTTATGTGTGCACTGGCTTTAGTTTTTTATTCACGTACCAACCCGACAAGCGTTGCGCCAATATTTTTGATTGCGATCGCCTACGGTGCGTCGCGAGCATTTGTTTCGCCGGCGATGCGTTCAATTGGGCCGATGATTGCGCCAGAACATGGACTGCCGCAGATGGTGGCGATGTATTCGGCAGTTTGGACAGGGGCGATGATCGTCGGCCCGGCAATGTCGGGTTTCTTGTATGCGGCTGCTCCGTGGATTGCTTACGCAACTGCTGCCGGGCTAATCGGTCTCGGCATAATTTTAATTTCGCGGATCAAGTTACAAATAATTTCTGCGGCCGTGGTGAAGACTGAAAGACCAACTCTGCATTCGGCGATGGAAGGTTTGCGTTTCATCAGGCGCACGCCGATTTTGTTGGCTGCGATTTCGCTTGACTTGTTCGCCGTACTCTTTGGTGGAGCGATTGCGTTGCTACCAGTGATCGCCAAAGATCAACTGATGGTTGGCGACGTTGCTTACGGCTGGTTGCGAGCATCTGTCGGTATTGGTGCGGCGAGTACGGCTGCAATTTTGGCGTTTAGACCAATTCGACGGCATGTTGGTCGGTCGATGCTGATTGCAGTTGGTGTTTTTGGTTTGGGCACGATCGTGCTGGGTTTGACGAGCAACTATTGGGTTGCATTTTTTGCAGTGATGATTTTGAGCGCTGGCGACATGATCAGCGTTTTTGTACGAGGAGCGATCGTGCCGCTAGTTACGCCTGACGATAAGCGCGGCCGAGTGTCGGCAGTCGAAAACGTGTTTATCGGTGCGACAAATGAGCTCGGTGCGTTTGAGTCGGGTGCAGTTTCACAACTTGTCGGAGTCAAATCAACTGTTGTTGGCGGCGGCATTGCAACTCTCGGAATCGTCGGCATCTTTTGGTACAAATTCAAGCAACTTCGCAATATTGATACTTTTGACGAGTTATCTGCCGAGGAATCAACAACTAAATAGCCGGCAGGGTGCGCACAATTTGCGTGCGATAATAGATGAATGGTGCGAACGGCGTGTCCTTTAGATTGCCCAGATGCATGTTCGCTCGAAGTAACACTGACGCTTGGTCGAATAACAAAAATTGACGCGGCACCGATAGATGAGTTGTCCAACCCATTAACAGATGGTTGGATTTGTAAAAAAGTCAAACATCACGCAGATCGGGTTTATTCGCCAGAGCGGATAATGACTCCGTTGATTCGAGTCGGCAAAAAAGGTGCGGGTGAGTTTCGCAGCGCAACTTGGGACGAAGCCCTCGACGTGATTGCGGCAAAAATTAAGTCAGCCGTGGATAGTCACGGCATTGATTCGGTACTGCCATATATCTATAACTCGTCGTCACCAAAACTTGAAGCAAATTATTTGACGCCACATTTATTTGCGCGACTTGGGGCGCCAGAAATTTTGCACACGATTTGTGCCGCGACATACGGGGCTGCATGGGATCAGATGTTTGGTGAAATGTTGAGCATCGACACGCTTGATGTCGTAGATACAAAACTTGTTGTTGTCTGGGGTGCAAACCCCGCAGCCAGCGGCACACATTTGTTGCCGCTTTTGGCAAAAGTACAAAAAGCGGGCGGCAAACTCGTGGTGATTGACCCGCGTGAAACCGGTACAGCGGCGCGTTCAGACTTACATTTGGCGATTCGTCCGGGTACCGACGTGATTTTGGCGTATGCATTGGCAAACGAACTTGCGCGCACGGGCAAACTTGCAACGCAATTTCTCGCAGAGCACGCGACTGGAAGCGCAGAGTTTTTGGCAGCAGCCAGCAAATATTCTTTGGAAGACGCAAGCAAAATCTGTGATGTCTCAATCGACAAAATTCGTGAACTTTTCGAGTTGATTGCAAATACAAAGCCCGCAGTTTTGCGCATTGGTTATGGCCCAGAGCGCAACCGTAACGGTGGAAGTGGCGTCTTGGCAGTGCTTGCGCTGTGGGTAGTCGCAGGCAACTTCGGCACGAATGGTTCGGGTATCTTGGCGTCAGCAAGTGACGGTTTTTCGATTGATGTGAACGCTGATTGGCCAGAAAATGTTCAGCGACCTGAACGAAAACTATTGAATATGAATCATGTTGGTCGAGTGCTGCGAGGCGAGCCAGGTTCATGGCCAGTTAGAGCAAAAGTTCTTTTGATTCAGGGCGCCAACCCTGCTGTGACAGCAGTCGACCAAGTTGGCATGTTGGCGGGACTTGCAAACGACGAGATTTTTACGGTTGTGCATGACCAAGTGATGACAGATACGGCCAAATTTGCCGATGTGGTGTTGCCTGCAACGACCCATTTTGAAGTGCATGATCTCGTGGGCTCATACGGCTCGTATACGGCCCAAGTGATTTCGCCGGTTATTGATCGCGTTGGTGAGTCACGCACGAACAACGAACTCGCCACAGGTCTAGCAACTCGTTTGGGTTTTAGCGCCGAAGAATTTAACAGTGCTCCGCAATTTATTGCTGCGCGAATTTCGGTTCAGAAAGAAAAGTCTTTGCAGTTGCGGCCAGTCGGCACAACCGTGCAGTTCAAGGACACCTGGCCGACTTTTGCTGACAAACGGGCGAGACTGTTTGTCTCAGACAGCGAACTGCCTTTGCCGAAGTACCGAGTCTCTGATGAAAAATACCCGTTGGTTTTGATTTCACCAGCAACTTCACACACGATTAATTCGATGTTTGCTGATACCGACCCGCCGAGGGTTGCGATCTCAATGAATCCACAAGATGTGGCGCAACGAAAACTGACCGATACAAAACGAGTAGTCGTGCGAAATGACTCAGCATCGCTAGAAATTGATTTAGTGATTGACGAAACTTTGCGACCAGGTGTTTGTTTTATTCCCAAAGGATTGTGGTTGCGCGCAACGCAAACCGGTTTGACGGCCAATGCTTTTGCTCCCGATGAACTGAACGATCTAGCAAGTGGCGCGTGTTTTAACGATGCACGAGTTGAAGTGTCGGTGGCTTGATCAAAAAACTTTTTGGTGTCGTTGCCGTAGCAATTTTGGCGGGTTGTGGCTCGTTGAGTATTGGTGGCAATGGCGACTCAGATGTTTTATCAGGGGTTGGTCGAATACCCGGATACGACTTCGGTACGGCGATAACTCTGCCGGAGGGTTTTGAAATTGAACTCCCCGAAATAAAAGGCGGGCTGATCGGCCCGAAGGTGAGCGGAAATCGACTGTTAATGATCGGCGATTCAATCTTGGCTTCTACTTCAAGTAGATACGGAAACGAAATGTGTGACGCTCTCGTGCCACTGGGTTGGCAAGTTGCAATTGAGGCAGAAGCGAGTAGGTTCGCCGAGTTTGGTGTGCGAGTTTTAGATCAGAGACTTAACGCAGAAGCTGGTTGGGATGCCGCCGTGGTTTTTTTAGGCACAAATTATGAGGGCAACAAAGATTCGTATGCCAAGCAGATTCGAAAAATCGTGCAGAAACTTGCACCTCGGCCAGTGTTATTAGTGACGACGTCAATGTTTCGCAACACACAACGCGAAGTGAATGCAGCCATTTCGGTTGTCGCTGGTGAGTCTGAAAACGTCTCACTTTTGGATTGGGAGATAATTTCAAAAGCCAAAGGGGTGCTGAACAATGACGGGGTGCACCTTTCACCTAAAGGGCGAAGTGTTTTTGCGGTTGCAGTTGCGCGAGCACTAGATATTGCTCCGTATCGCGATGGTGCATGTCTTGAGTCAAAATTTCGTGATGACTCGGCCGCTGCGAAAGATGTGATGCCTGAGCCAGTTGATACGGTAAATGAACCAACTGCTAGCTCAACTCCGTAACACGTGATTAACACGTAATTTAATAAAAGGAACATTATGAAAATTGGAATCTTTGGTGGGACAGTAAATTCGGGGACGATTGATGACGTAGTCACAGAAGCACGTCAAGCTGAACGCGACGGATTCGCTAGTTATTGGGCACCGAATATTTTTGGTCATGATGCATTGACTGCATTAGCAATCGTCGGACGCGAAGTGCCACGAATTGAGATCGGCACGAGTGTTGTGCCGACATACCCGCGACATCCAATGGCGATTGCCCAGCAATGCCACACGGTGAACGCAGCCTCAAAAGGTCGACTCTGTTTAGGTATCGGGTTAAGCCACAAAGTTGTTATCGAAGGAATGCTCGGTCTGTCTTATGACAAACCCGTGCGACATTTGCGCGAGTATCTTTCAATTTTGATGCCGCTCGCACGTGGAGAGGCTGCAAACTTTTCGGGTGAGACGTTGACTACACGCGGATCACTTACGGGTGTTGGTTCGTCACCATTTTCTGTTGTAGTCGCAGCACTAGGCGAGCAGATGTTGCGTGTGACTGGCACTCTTGCTGACGGAACTTTGACCTGGTGCACGGGGCCAAAGACGCTGAGTTCACTGACGGTGCCAACGATTAATGAAGCGGCGAAGAAAGCCGAGCGAAAAATGCCACGAGTGATTGCGGCGTTACCTGTTTGCGTGACCAAAGACGTAGCCAAGACGACAGAAGTTGCGGCAAAAGTGTTTCAGATTTATGGTCATCTGCCGAGCTATCGCGCAATGCTTGATCATGAAGGTGCCGCTGGGCCAGCCGACATTGTCATTGCAGGTAGCGCAGAGCAAGTAAAACAGCGAGTTGCTGATTTAGCAGGTATCGGTGTTACAGACTTTGCAGCAGTTGAATTCAGTAGCAATGCTGATGAAATTGCGGCGACTCGTGAGGCGATGAAGTCGTTACTTTAATTTTTTAGTTTTAGCTGTTTTAGATTTAATAGTTTTGACTTTGACTTTGGCTTTTGCTTCGGCGCGAATGGCTGCTCGGGCTTTAGCTTGAGCAGCGGTGACTTGCGCATGGTGGGCGTGACACAGAACTTCTAGACCACCCACGCCACTTTTGTCAGGGTTTAAGTGGTGGTGGCAGCCGGGGCCGTATCCGCCGCCTTGTCGTGCGGTGATGTGGTTGACCTCACAGTCGCGTCGCTCGGCCGAGCAGCCAGGTCGCTGACAGCGATATTTTGCTCGACGTTTGGCAGCCGAGCGAGCAAACCGCCAAATGTGATTGCGTTGCCATTCGCGACCGCACTTGTCGGAGCACCAAGTTCGACGGCGAGTTGACTCGATTAATTTGTTGCACAGTTGGCAACGACCAATTTCGCCCGTCCATTGACCCAGTGGACAAGTAACTCTTTCTTCGACGAGCGTCACTATTTGCGAATTTGAACTGGTGTGCCGAGAGCAGTCGTGTTGACGATCTCGAAAAAGTCGTTTCCTTTGTCGTCGACAACGATGAACGCAGGAAAGTCTTTGACTTCAATTTTCCAGATGGCTTCCATGCCTAGTTCTTCGTATTCAAGTACTTCAACTTTGGTGATGCAGTCTTGCGCGAGACGTGCTGCGGGGCCGCCGATTGATCCTAAATAAAAACCACCGTGAGTTTTGCAGGCTTGTGTCACTTGAGTTGAACGATTGCCTTTGGCGAGCATCACCAAACTGCCACCCACGCGTTGAAATTCTTCGACGTAACTGTCCATGCGACCAGCAGTTGTCGGGCCAAAAGAGCCTGAAGCAAAACCAGTCGGAGTTTTTGCTGGTCCGGCGTAATAAACGCAGTATTGCTTGAAATAGTCAGGCAGACCTTTGCCAGAGTCGATGAGCTCTTTGAGTTTCGCGTGGGCGAGATCTCGAGCGACGATCATCGGGCCGGTCAACATGATGCGAGTTTTAACCGGGTATTTCGAAAGCGTGGCGCGAATCTCGCTCATCGGTCGATTCAAGTCGATGTTCACGACATCTGTTGAAAGTTCTTCGGTCGTTACTTCGGGCAAGAATCTTGCTGGATCTTGTTCGAGTTGCTCGAGAAAGACGCCGTCTTTTGTGATCTTTCCCAGTGCTTGGCGATCAGCGCTGCAAGAAACTGCCATGGCTACGGGGCAACTTGCGCCGTGGCGCGGCAGGCGAATGACGCGCACGTCGTGACAGAAATATTTGCCGCCGAATTGTGCACCAATGCCGGTTTGTTGGGCGAGTTTAAGAACTTTGGCTTCGAGATCGATGTCGCGAAAAGCGTGACCGGAGCGAGAACCTTTTGTCGGCAATGAATCTAAATATTTTGTGCTGGCGAGTTTCGCTGTTTCGACTGCATACTCGGCAGATGTGCCACCGATAACAACTGCGAGGTGATACGGCGGGCAAGCCGACGTGCCAAGAGTCTGCATCTTGTCAAACAGCCACGGCAGTAAAACTTTTTCATTGAGCAAAGCTTTTGTCTCTTGAAACAAATAACTCTTGTTGGCTGAGCCACCGCCTTTGGCGATGAAGAGAAATTTGAACTCGTCGCCATCAGTTGCTGAGATTTTTATTTCAGCAGGCAAGTTGGTATTGGTGTTTACTTCTTCGAACATTGAAATTGGTGCTAGTTGGCTGTATCGCAAGTTTGAGGTCTGATACGTGTTGTAGATGCCTTTAGCAATTGCCTCTTCGTCGCCACCACCGGTGAACACAAGTTGACCCTTTGATGCTTTGACGATTGCCGTGCCTGTGTCTTGACACATCGGCAGAATGCCACCTGCAGAAATGCTGGCATTTTTCAACAAGTCAAGAGCCACGAAGCGATCGTTGGCGCTGGCTTGAGGATCTTTGAGAATGTCGGCGAGTTGTTGCAAATGTTCGGTGCGCAACAAATGGGCGATGTCGCGCATTGCGTGCTCGGTGAGCAACGTGATCGCACTTGAGTCGACGCGCACAAATGTGCCGAGAGTTGTTTTCTCTAGAGTGACTCCGTCGCTTGAAATTTTTCGATAAACAGTTTTATCTGGACCGAGTGGCAGCAGTGGTGAATTGACAAATGGCTCAGGTTGTTTGTTTGCCACAACTACAGGTTATTGACAAAACACAGTCAGGCGAGTGCGGGGGAACCTTTGAACGAACCAGGGTCGCCCGAAACAGGAATGATTGGCTTACGCCACGAGACGGCGGTGGCGATGTGCTCAGCGACACTGCTCCATTCTTTGGCATTCCATCCTTGCGCACTCACCGGAACCGTGCCGTTGATCTGCACGTAAACAAATGCCGGAATTTCTGTAAGTGAGAGTTGTTTGACGAATGTTCGAGCAGGATCACAAAACACGAGAAACTCATCGGCGTATGGCCCCAAGAATTGACGCGCTTCGTCGGGTGTCGAGGTGATTACAAAGTTTGTACGAACAGATGCACCAGCGAACTGGCGCAAGATGCGAACTGCGGTTGGCAAGATCCACGCACTTTCGTTCGTGAATGGATCGAGCACGATTGTCGCGAGGTGGAAAGTAGTCAACCATTCTTCAAGTGGGCGAGCATCTCCCTTTAGGGATTGAATCTGCGTATCTAGGGAAGGCGAAATAATCATCAGCAAAGACCGTAGCAAGTCGGCAGTAGCGTTTCGGAAATGCACCCGATTGAGCATTTGAGATATGTGGCGCGGGCACGCGGGGCAGACCCTGTTTCACTGGTGCGCGAGACTGCGGCGGCGCTCAGTGGCCTGAGTCACGAGCCAGCCGGAATCGTTTTGGCTGTGCGACGAATCGTGCAACGCCACCCAACTGTGGGGCCGTTGTGGTGGTTGTGCAGTCACGCGATTAGTGCAGCCGACCCATTTGAGGCAATTCAAAAATGTGAAGAAGAGATTCGAACCGACGCAACAATAAAAAATTTGCGCGATGCCGTGCCACAAGATGCAAAAGTTTGCGTTGTTGGTTGGCCCACATCAATTTTGCATGCGCTGGCGACGCGAAGTGATTTAAAGATTTTTGTTGTCGAGAGCAACGGAGATGGCGATGCTGCAGTCGACCGTTTGTCGTCAATGGATGTAAATGCAACTCTGGTGCAATTTGAAAACCTCTCGCGAGTGATTGCTGAATGCGACTATGTAATCGTTGAGGCTTTGGCAACTAGTTCGAGTGAGATCTTGTGTAGTGCGGGCAGTCACGGTGTAGCGGCACTTGGGTATTGCGAACAAAAACCCGTTTGGCTTGTGACGGCACTGGGCACGCGTTTACCGAATGTGTTGTGGGCGGGTATGACGAGCCAGGTTTTAGGAGTTGCAACTAGCGAAGGTCACGATGATCGCGATAATCGCGGTGATCATGATGATCGCGACGATCAGAGCCTGGTTGATGTTGTGCCGGCGAGTTTGTTCTCGCGTGTAATTTCGCCACTTGGAATTAGCGACGATTTGACCTCGCCGTTTTTACCCGAATGTCCACCAGCGACTGAGCTGTTGAAACACAGCGCGATGTAATCGCGCAAGCGACTTCGCCGCTGCAATCACGTGCGATGTAGGATTTAGGACATGTCCGCACGCTCACGAGATTTACCCCGCCGAAGTTGTCTTTCGATTCCTGGTTCATCAGAAAAAATGATGGGCAAGGGGCCTGGTATCCCGGCCGACATGGTGTTCTTAGACCTCGAAGATGCAGTTGCGCCAAAAGAAAAAGAGTCTTCGCGAGCTCGGGTTGCAAATGCAATTCGTACGCAAGATTGGGGCGACAAAGTTCTTTGTGTTCGTGTCAACGACTGGAGCACGAAGTGGACGGCATTCGACATCATCGAAGTAGTCGGTGGCGCAGGTGCCCGTCTTGATGAAATTATGTTGCCAAAAGTTGAAACTGCTGCCCAGATCGTGGCAACAGATTTGCTGTTGCGTCAAGTTGAAATTGCAAACGGTTTACCAGTCGGACATATTGGCATTGAAGCACAGATCGAAACCGCCCGCGGTTTGATCAACGTCGAAGAAATCTGCGCAGCAAGCCCGCGACTAGAGACAATTATTTTTGGTCCGGCAGATTTTGCAGCGAGCATGGAGATGCCAGTTTTGACTGGTGGCGTGCAGATTGCCGAGTATCCGGGCGACCACTTTCATTATGTGTTTTCAAAAATCTTGATGGCTGGTCGTGCTAACTCTTTGCAAGTTATTGACGGACCGTACCTATATATACGTGACTCAGAAGGTTTCAGAAACTACTGTCAGCGCACCCGCACACTGGGCTACGACGGCAAGTGGGCATTGCACCCAGATCAAGTTGCAATTTTGAATGAGGTATTTTCTCCGACGCAAGAACAGTTTGATCGAGCATGGGCAATTTTGGACGCCTATTCGACCGCCACTGAAGGCGAAGGAAAAGGTGCAGTGATGTTTGGTGACGAGATGATCGACGAGGCAAGTCGCAAGATGGCTTTAAAATTTATTTCGCGCGGTGGTCGAGCTGGCCTCAAGCGCAGCAAATAATTTGACTAAGCGTTTCGATGCCCTGCTGTTTGACGCAGGTGGTGTGTTTGTGGTGCCTGACCCTTTGACAACGGGAATGGTGCTTGAACCATTTGGTGGAACGACGAATCTTGGCTCGCTTGTGCGGTGTCACTATGCAGGAATGGCAGCGATCGACGAGGCGACTGCCGCGCAATCAGCAAGTTCAATTGAGCGAATTTCGTGGAGCTCATATCGCCAGGCATATGCGCGCGAAGCTGGTGTACCTGAGAAAAAAGTGGTTGAGGCTGCCGAAGCATTGCTGAAAGTCTTTTCAGCGTTTTTGTGGCGGTTTCCGTTGCATGAATCGGTGGCTGGTTTGTGGCGGTTGCACATGCTCGGCGTGCGAATCGGAATCGTCTCGAACGCAAGTGGACAGATTGAGCAGACATTGGCCAATGAGAATGTTTGTCAAGTCGGTGATGGCGCAGGTGTGCCAGTTTTGATCGTGACCGACTCGCATGTTGTGGGCGTCGCTAAGCCAGAGCCACAAATTTTTGATGATGCAATTCGAGTGATGAACGTGCCCCGTGAGCGAATTGCATACATCGGCGACTCGTATATCAACGATGTGGGCGGTGCGCGAAACGCCGGCCTGAACCCGCTGTTACTAGATCCGTATAAATTTCATTTGAACGCCGACTGCGAGCGAATTGAAAGTTTGCACGACTTGGTGCAGTTCGTCAGCTAATTCGAATTAGCTGTTGCAGTTTCGACCATACGTCGTGCGATAACTTTCAGGCACAAAGTTTCGTCGGCGCCCTCAAAAATACTGAGCACACGTGCATCGACATAAAGTCGGCTGACTGAATATTCTTCGGCGTAACCGTAACCGCCGTGAATTTGCATTGCTTCACGCGTGACCCACTCGGCTGCTTTGCAAACATAAGCCTTGACCATGCTTGCTTCCATTGCGCCTTCACCTTTGCCCATGAGTTTGGCGACTGCATAACTGAATTGGCGAGCACCCTGAATGACAACTGCCATGCGTCCAAGCTTTGCTTGGATGATTTGATATTCACCGATATTTTTGCCGAATGTCTTTCGATTTTGTGCGTAGTCGCAAGCTGCCTCATATGCGGCTTGCATTACGCCAACGGCGCGGGCTGCAGTTTGTAGTCGACCGTTTTCAAAGCCTTCCATTTGAAAGTAGAAACCTTTGCCAAGCCCTGAGGTCTCGCCGATCAAGTGATCGGCTGGTACCCACCAGTTTTCAATTGCGATTTCGTATGAATGCATGCCGCGATAACCGATTGTGTCGATCGGGCGACCTTCCATGCGGCCGCCGGCTGGCTGATTGAAAACGAAACCGTGCGCATCGCCGAGAGGCTTGGGCACGATCAGCACGCTTAATCCTTTGTGGGCTTTTGTTCGATCTGGGTCGGTGCGGGCGAGAAGCATCAACACGTTGGCTCGTGCCGCAAATGTGCACCATGTTTTTACTCCATTGATTACGTAACCGTCTTTGCCATCTTGCTGAGCGGGAACAGCAGTTGTTTTGATGGAAGCAACATCACTGCCGTAGTCAGGCTCGGTCACGGCAACTGCAACCATCACTTCTGCTGTTGAAAGTTTTGGCAGCCATTCGTGTTTCTGTGCCTCGGTGCCACCTTTGACCAGCGCACGCGTGAGGATTTCTGGACGAGTGATCAGTGAACCACCGATGCCAAGTGATGCTCGCGAGAGTTCTTCGGTGGCGATGCAACTTGCCATGTATTCGCCGTCGCCGCCTTCGCTGAAGCCGCCGTATTCACTTGGAATTGACAAACCAAACGCGCCAATCTCGGCAAGACCAGAAATAATCACTTCGGGAACATCAAGATTTTCGCGATGAACATGTTCTGCGTGTGGAGCGATTACTTTGTTGGCGAAACTTCTAAAAGTGTCTTGCACCATCTCATAGTCGCTCTCGAGATGGCGTGGGCCTGGTTTGACGGCGAGTGATGCTAAAAATTCTGGATCTAAATATTTTTGTACGAAGTCGCGTGTCTCGTTAAGAGTTGACGAATCAACGCCCCAAAGTTTCTCGCGACCAATTAATCGTGAACCTAAATCGTGGGCCATGTCGGCGACGAATGCGCATGTGAGCGTCGCTTCGAGTTCACCTTTGCCGCCGTAGTCGAGCATTGAGCGCGCTGTTTCAACTGCGGCGCCAGCGTGAGCAAGATCGTAAGCCAGCACTTGTTGTTTGTCGGGGCCGCCAGTTGCGGCGAGAGTGCGAACACCTTTACCAACAATCGCACTTGCGAGTTCAATAGTTCGCGCAGCGACAACTAAGTCGCTAGCAGCTGATGTATTGGCAACACTTATCGCAGTTGGAGAATTAGCCATGACTGTAAACGCTACATAGATGACCTGAAATTGTTGTTATCAGGTCGTAATATAGGCAGATGAACGGCGCCCCTAAGGCACGCAGGTCGACTGGGTTGCGTGCCACTTTTAGATGGGCGAAGTGGCCGATCTTTTTGTTGGTTTTTTGGCTATTCATCTTGCCGATCGTGCCCGGATTTGGCGATGCTTTAAGCAAATTGGGCGAAGTCGAACCAATGTGGCTGTTTTTGGGAATCGCCCTCGAGTTTGCCGCGTTGCTCTGTTATTCGATGCTGACTCACGTGGCTTTAGGTCAAGATTCAGACAAAGTGAGAATTTTCACACTGTTTCGGATTCAGTTATCGACGCGTTCGCTTGGAAGTTTGGTGCCAGGCGGTTCGGCTGCGAGTAACGCTCTTGGTTTTCGATTGATGACCCTTGCGGGGGCCAATGGTCGTGACGCAGGCTTTGCACTCGCCACTGCTGGGGTGGGCTCGGCCGTAGTGCTGAATTTAATTCTTTGGGTTGCGTTGATTGTTTCGATTCCGGGTCGCGGAGTAAACGCGTTTTACGGAACTGCGGCGATCTTCGGTGTAATTGTGATGTTGCTTGCCGGCGGAGTTGTTCTCGGATTAGTCGACCATGAAGGTCGTGCCGAGCGCGTGACGCGTTGGTTTGCGCGGAAAATGAGATTTGATCAAGATAAAGCAGGCGAAGTTGCCGTGCATCTGGGTGAGCGTTTACGCGGCTTGGCTAACGAGCCAGGTTTGTTGCGCAAGGTTTTGTCTTGGTCGTTGCTCAATTGGTTTTTAGATATTGCCGCTTTATTTGTTTTCATTCGTGCATTCGGTGGCTCTGTCGACATCGTGGGACTTGTAGTTTCATTTTGTTTGGCAAATATTTTTGCTTCGATACCGATCACGCCTGGTGGACTTGGAATTGTGGAGGGCATTTATATTCCATCGCTTGTTGGTTTTGGTCTCACCACGACAACGGCAACAGTGAGCGTTTTGAGTTATCGACTTGTTCAATTTTGGTTGCCAATGTTGGTGGGTGGCGTGTGTTACGTGTCGTTACGTTTTGGACGCTACGCGTTGCAACAAGCTGGCGAGCTGAAGTCGTTGCAGCGGTATGCGGTTGCTGGCAACAAGACACGCACGAGTCGTTACGAGTGGGCTGAGCGAAACGCGACCACCGACCGCACACGAGAAATTCCGTTGCCGAAATACGACCCGCGTTATGGCCTTGCAGATACCGATGAGTTGCCCGTAATTAAAGAGTCACGTGAAGATCGTCGGCGCAGCAATTAGCGTGTAGATCGTGACAACTCACGAGCGACCATTTGGAAGATACTTAGAAGACTTTGTTGTCGGCGATGTTTACCGACATTGGCCAGGCAAAACGATTACTGAAGCTGACGATCATTTGTTTTGCATGATCACGATGAATCATCACCCGTTGCATACGAACGATTGGTTTGCCCAACAAAGCGTGCAAGGCCGCAACGTCGTAGTCGGCAATTTGGTTTATTCACTTGTTCTTGGCATGAGTGTGCCCGACGTAAGCGGGTCGGCGATTGCGAACCTTGAAGTTGAAACGCTTCAACACAAGCATCCGACTTTTCATGGCGACACGATTCATGCTGAAACACGCGTGCTGGATGTCAAGCCTTCGTCGTCAAAACCAGATCGCGGTGTCGTGACTGTCGAGAGCAAAGGTTTTAATCAAGCAGGCAAAGAAGTTTGTTACTTCCGTCGACGTGTTTTGGTTTGGAAGCGCGATAGTGCCCCGACCCGTGCGCGGCCATACAACGCCGAAGACGTCTGGGAGTAATTTTACTTAGCTAGTTTTTTGTAATTGCGGCGACGATTGAGTCGTATGCCGAATCGGCAAGGGCTTTCATTTCATCATCCGTGCGATCTTGAATCGGATGGGGCACAAAGACGCGTTGCAAACTTGGAAACCCGAGAGCTTTCGACTGCGAATCGGCGGCAACTACAAACGCATCAGAGGCGATGAACATCGCCGGCACACCGCGAGTTTCAAGATCGGCTATGTCGTGCACACTGCACGACGTACAACTGCCTCAATCGGCGAGCGCTTCAATTACCAGCGTGCACTTGGTGGCGATTTCGTGGCGCAGATCGACGGGGGCTGGTTTGGTGAAAGTCGGCTTGCGAAAGCGCAAAACCTTGGCGCCAGCCGCTGTGAGTCGAGATTCGAGTTGATTCAGAAAAATATCGCCCCGAGCTTTGGAAATATCAAGCAGACCAATTGTTTGGCCCGATAGCCCAGTTGGTCTTGCAAGCAGTTCGCGTGACGTGAACTTTTTTTCACTGGTCGGATCAAGAATCACGCGATTGCTCATGCAGTGACCAACTTAGTCACTGGGTCGCTGCCTGTAGCGCCGCTGACCCAGCCACCAATGATTGAACTGAAAAGTCCGGCAACGCCACCGGCATGCACGAGCAGTAACCCACCGGGTCGAAACTTCGGCAGAGTTGCATCTTTGAATGCTTCTTGCACGCCTTCGGCCATGCCACCTGCGCCACGCACGATCTCGTTGCCGGGCATTTGTAATCGCGCATGGATTTCTTGCAACACACGCTCACGGTTCCAGTTGGCTTGGGCGAAAACGCGTGCGTGCTCGGGGCTAACAACTAGTAGAGCGTCAAAAGCGAATGGAAGTTTCGGGTGGTGCACAGTGCGTAAGCATGCAGCCAAAGTTTGTGCGAGAGCTTCTGGTTCGCGGGCAAGTTGATCAACTACGCATCGCGGGCCTTCGCCGGTAAACACCGTGACTGTGTTTTGTGAAGCGTCAAATCCGCGGGCAACGGCAAGCGATGTGAATGGCGAATTTGTTTCGTCTTCAGCAAAACAGAAACTTAACTTGCCAGGATGACCGTGACTTGCACGATCAACCTCGTTGGGGCGTCCACCACCGACATTGCGAATAATCAGTTGCACCGCACGACCGATCGTTAGATTCGCGCGATTGCCCTGACCTAAAACATTGACACCAGAGTTCATGCCGATTGCGCGCGTACCTGGGCCATTGCAGACGATCACGGGACCGACTGGCATTGTCGTGGCGAGAACACCGTGGATGTTGTATTCGTCGGTACAAATTGCTTCGACTGCGGCGATAACCCATGGCAGATACTCGGGCAGGCAACCAGCCATCACGGCATTGATTGCAATTTTTTCGATAGTTAATTCGACGAGATCTGGGGGAGCAATCGCCACAACTTCTTGAGGTAGGCGAGATGTGCCGCTTAACATTCGCATCACACGCTCTGGTGTTGGTGGCACAACTGGTAAACCATCTGTGAGACCGCGACTGAACATTGCTTCGAATTCGTCCTCGGCCGAAGCAAATTCGATTTGCCGTGAATGCAGCATTGCGCCACCAAAACGAACACGAAGCTTGTCAATCACGTCAGGGTCAACACTCATCGAACCGCAACCTGGGCGAAACTCTGGAAGTTCGCTGCCCAGATCGGCGATGCCCGTGAGTTCACGCCACTCACTGCGTAGCCAACCGACCGTGCGTTTTGTTTCAATGCCCTTTTCGCGGAAAATCAAAGTCGGCACGGTGTCAATGTCGGCATGCCAACTTGCAGAAAGATCAGCATCACTGATCGAGACGATGCCATCTGGAAATTTTGGATCATCTTGGGTGTAAACCGTGAGTGACGGCAATTCGCGCACAAGTCGCGCAATGACTGGCACGACCATCACACAAGTTGCGCATTCGCGTTTGACGATAAGTGTCCAACCGTCACGCAACGGGTTTTTGATTTGCGTCACGAAAGTCTCAGCCAGCGATGAAGTCACAAATTAATTTGTTGACTTTTTGTGGTTGCTCAAGTTGCAAGAAATGGCCGGCGTCTTTGACAATCGCAAATTGCACATTTGCAGGAGCCATTGACTTTGCCGCTTCCACGACTTCAGCACCGATGCATCCATCATTTGTGCCATGTAGATATAGCAATGGCTGAGTTGGCACAGCCGAACCCATTTGATCTTGCAAGGCTTTAAGTGAAGGATCGCGATAACCGTCACCAAGAGTCGCTCGATAATAGCCAAGCGCTGCCTGCAAGTTTTTGGGATCAGCAAGCGACTTCTTTACTCCATCGAGATCAAAACTGGCGTCGTAGCCAGGCGACCAATCTCGCCACAGCATCTCGATGTATGCGTGATTGTTTGCACCGACTACTAAATCAGCTAAACCGTGTTGAAAGAAAAACATATACCAACTGCGTTTTATCTGCTCAAGATTCTGCACGAATGCAAGACCGAGTGCTGCTGTTGGTGGCACTGCCATGCCGACAACTTTTTTCCATCGCGAAGGTGCGTCGATTGCAGCACCGTAAACAGATGGCGCACCCCAGTCGTGGCCGATGATTACTGCATCGCCGTCGCCACCAAGTTCTTCGTGCAATGCATTGGCGTCACGCGCCAGCATCGCAGTTTGAAAGCAGCCATCTGCGGGCACGGCGCTTGGTGCATAGCCCCGCATAAATGGCGCGACTACTCGGTAGCCAGCGTTGGCAAGTTGTGGCATTAGGTGTCGCCAAGTTTGAGCCGTGTCGGGGAAGCCGTGCAACAACAGCGCTAACTTGCCAGAGCCGCACTCGAGATAAGAGAATTCTGTGTTGTTGGCCGCGATGCAGTCCATCGTGATTTTTGTTTCTGCCATGACTAAAAGTTAGTTGTCTGCGACGAAGGTCACCCCATCGGGTCATTACATCTTGATTCTTCATCCAATACCGTTTCGTTTGTGGGGGAATCAGGGTTAACGGTGTCGTTTCATGGCGTGCGTGGTTCAACCGCATGTCATGGTCGAGAGACACAGCGCTATGGCGGAAACACCTCTTGTGTTTCTGTTGACTTCGGGGCAAGTTCTCCGCTGATCTTTGATCTCGGCACAGGGTTGCGTTACATCAACTGCCAAACAGAAAGTTCTGAACCAAAACCATTTGTTGGTTCGTGTTTGTTAACTCACTTGCACTGGGATCACACTCAAGGACTGCCGTTTTTCAAGTCACTTTTGCATCCTGAAACCGTTCTTGATATTTACGCACCCAAACAGCCAGATGGCGCTTCATTGCGTGAGATCTTCTTGAAAAAAATCGCACCTCCAACTTTTCCAATTTGTTTGAACGAGTTTGAAGCGACGATCAACTTTCATGAAATTGGTGACGACGACTTCTCAATCGGTGATGTACAAGTGATGAGTCGATTTGTGCCGCACACGGGGCCAACACTTGGTTTTCGTGTCGTTGCAAACAATGCGACCGTGACGTATCTATCTGACCATCAGCAGCCACTTGGCGAGTTCGCACTGACTACAGGCGCACGACAACTTTGTCAAAATACAGATCTTCTGATTCACGATTCACAATTCACGCCAGCAGAATTCGAAGTCAAATCAGACTGGGGACACTCGACAATTGAGTTTGCAATGTGGGTCGCCGAGACTACGTCGGCTAAGCGACTTGCTTTGTTTCATCACGACCCGTCGCGTACCGACGACGCTTTAGATGTGATTGCAAACCGCCTCGCAGGTGTGGCTAAAAATCGGGGTTTTGAGGTATTCGCCGCAGCAGATGAAATGTCGGTTGAGGTTTCTGCCGTAGTCTCGTAGGCGATGAACGATTCATTTGATAGCAAAGAGTTTCGTCAAGTGCTTGGTCACTTTCCGACCGGGGTAGTAATTATTTCTGGGCTTGATGGCGCGGGTAAACCACAAGGTTTGACGATCGGATCATTTAGTTCAATTTCGCTTGATCCGCCACTTGTTGGATTTTTCCCGGGATTGAATTCAAAGAGTTGGCCAGCAATCGCCGAGTCGGGATTTTTCTGCGTAAATGTTTTGGCTGCTAGCCAGTCGGATTTGTGCTGGCGTTTTGCGAAAGAAAGCGAAGATCGTTTCAACGGCGTGGATTGGTCGAATTCGCCAAATAATTCGCCAAAGATCGCGGGAGCAGTCGCGTATCTCGACTGTGCAATTGAATCAAGTTCGCAAATCGGGGATCACTTATTGATTGTTGGTCGTGTGCAGAGTCTTGAGGCTGTGGCGGGGGCAGGAAGCCCGATGGTGTTTTCTAAGGGAGCCGTTGTAACGACATCACAGTTGACGTGAGTTTTTTTCTTGCCGTTGTCGTTGCGGCGGTGTTCGTTTACGCAGGAGTCGCAAAGTTTGCGACATTCAACAATTGGACGTTTCAGGCACGTGCACTCGGCGCACCAGACCCGTTTGTTGTGCTGGTGCCACTGGCTGAGATTGCCTTGGCGGTTTTGCTTGTTGGGCGATGGTGGTTCACGCAAACTTTGATCGCGAGTTTGGTATTGCTTGTTGCGTTTACTGTTTTGTTGCTTGTTCGTTTGCGAGACCCTGAGCGATTGCCATGTTCGTGTTTTGGGGCAACTTCTCAACGCCCGATGAGTTGGATAGATGTCGGGCGAAATGTGATTTTGATCGCTCTCGTGATTGGCGCAGGTTTAACTCAGTAACCTGACCTGATGCGCGTTTGGATTGATCAAGACTTATGCACTGGCGATGGGCTGTGCGAAGACCACTGTGCCGACGCGTTTAAGTTGCTTGAAGATGGCATCGCTTATGTCGCTGAGTTAGGTGTGGCACTGAATGATCCGGGTGGAGCAGGAAGTCTTGCGCGCGTTGCGCCTCGCGACCGACAAAGCGTTTTGCGTGCCGCAGAAGTTTGCCCCGGCGAATGTATTTTTATTGATGTCAGCGATGAAATGACTGCAACAAATTTTTCTGACGTCGCATAGCAGTACGCTGATTTAAGTGAAGTGGCGCATTGCAGCGAATGGCGTTGCTTTAGTTGTTGCCATATCGAGTGTTGCGGTTGTTGCTTCAGCGAGCTCGAGCACACGCAGCGAAACAGCGCCGCAACGATTTGTGGCTAATGATGCCAAGACAATTCTGTCGACAATAAAAGTTGAAAATGAATATAAGACTGGATATCGACGCAGTTTGTTCACTCACTGGTCGGATCTAGACGGCAATGGATGTGACACGCGAGAAGAAGTTTTGAAGCGCGACAGTACGTCAAGACCACAGGTTGATCCGTATCGGTGTTATGTAGTGGCGGGCGATTGGTATTCGGTTTACGACGGAGCAAAACTCAATGATCGCGGCGATGTTGATATTGACCATGTTGTGGCGTTAAAAGAAGCGTGGGATTCAGGTGCGTGGGCGTGGAGCGAGTCGCAACGTAAGGCTTATGCCAACGACTTGACTGACCGTCGCACATTGGTTGCAGTGCGTGATCGGGTAAATGCTTCGAAGAGCGACAAGGATCCGTCGAATTGGATGCCACCTTTGCGCAGTTACTGGTGCCCGTATCTCGGCGATTGGATTTCAGTTAAAGCTCGTTGGGGTTTGTCGATGGACCAAAGCGAATTTGGTCGAATCAAAAACTTGTTGAACAGTGATTGTTCTGGATTAACTATCGCGGGCTGGAGCGCCGCGCCAGTTGCGACAACAACTGTGACGGTGCCTGCCAGCACTGCGCCAACGAGCACAGCGCCGACGAGTGTTGCTTCAACAAGTACTGCGCCAAAGACTGCAACGAGCAACACGACTTCGGGATCGGGCTCAGCGGTTGCAACTAGCTCAACTAGTTCAACGGCGCCAAGCACATCGGGGTCGAACACTGGTGTTAAAGACATATACCCAGGTTCTTATTGCGCGCCGCTAGATGGCCTCGGCACATATAAAGGGTTGGTTTATGTTTGCTCAAAAACAAACGCCGAGGGATCGCCATATGCGGGAGGACGAGCCCGTTGGCGTAAATTCACCAACTAGGATTAAGCCATGTCAAAGAAAACAAAAAAGAAAAAAGCCCGCATGCGTCGTTCAAAAGCCAATCATGGCAAGCGCCCAAACATGGGTCGGGGCTAATTACTAGCTAGTCGTCTTCGAAGCCGCGCTCTAAAAATTGTTTGCCGGTTTCGCAAGTTTCTTTTAGTGGGCACCATCGACACTGCGAACCAGGGTTCAACTTGGGTTCGCGTTCTTCGCGAGTTAACTCGTAAATTGCGTTTGCGCCATCTACAACTCGGCGCACAGCAGCTTGAAGCACACCTTCAGTAACTTCTTCGACGTCGGCGCGAGCCGATTCGAGTGAGTAAGTAGCCAACCGCCTTGGTGGCTGACCTGATCGAAGCGATTCGACCAAAGCATAAAAACGCAGGTCTTCGCGATGGTTCGAATAAATTCGACCGCTCTTGAGGTCGATGATCACTTTGCTGCCTGGACCGCCAAGCGTTAAGTCGACTCGAGTTGAAAGAAAAATCAGACCTTTAAATAGTTCAACCCGGGCGGCACTTTCTGTTACTGGTCGCCACGATGCCTTAAGCGGCGGAAAACTTTCTTCGAATTTTGTATAGAGATCAACCGCATAACTGCGAAGTTGGGCACGCTCACCAGCCGAGAGTTGGGCGATGAACTCGCTTGGGCCACGACTCTCTTCGTCTTCGAGGCGGGCGAGTGCTTCGTCAACGAGAACCGCAGGTTCAACTGAGCCGCGCCAATTAATGGCGAGTTCTACAGCTTTGTGCATGACCGTGCCACGAACATTCAGGATTGTCCATTCGAAAGAATCGAGCGAAGCCAAATAATGCGCCTCGCAACCGTGCACGGTGGTCAAACTGCTTTTACTTATAAATAGTGGACGATCAGCCGTGAGTTTTGCAGCCAATGGTGCAAGCGCAGTTTCGATTTGTTCACGCACAGATTCGACAACAGAAATTGGCAACGGCACCCAGCCCGCTGGTTTGCCGAGAACATCGACAACACTTTGTTGCATCGGATTGAGTTCGCCTGTTGTCATGAAGTGATTACTTACAATACAGAATGGGTGTTTTGAGAATTAACTATGCGATACCCCTCTGTAATAATTTGCAACATGACGAGCGTAAACACTCAAAATCAAAAGCTCGTTTCAACGCACTACACGCAATTCGCCGGTGCGGCCCGAGTGCTCGCCAGTCAAGCTCACAGGCATGGTCTGCAGCCACCTGGTTTTCGAAGTCCGCCACGTATTGTGGGCGTCGATCGCAGTTTGCGTCGAATAAATAACGGCGTGGTTGTGTCTGTGTTGTTGCGTGGGCGTCCGTTTGTGGCTGTGCTGAGCGACATGATCGAGGGTGTGGTTGCTGCGAATCGGCTCGCTGGGCGCGAAGCTGAAATTGCGAGAACGGTGCTTTGGCAGAGTGTTGAAATGCTTTTGGTTAGTGATGAGGGTGAAACGCGCGTAGCCTGACAGGGTTGCCCAGGTGGCGGAATGGTAGACGCGGGGGGCTTAAACCCCCCTGGTGCGAAAGCGCTGTATCGGTTCGAGTCCGATCCCGGGCACACTAATTTTCAAGAAACTGTGCGAGAAAGCACAGATATTTCAGCGAGATTCTCGTGTCTGTGCGTGGCACTATAGATAGGTGAGTTTGACAACGGGAACCCCCACCGCAAGTGAACTGCGCGAGCAGATGCAAGCACGTGTGCCGCAGATGGTCGAACAACTTGGCGAGTTTGTAAATCTTGAGTCACCGTCGCTTGACGTTGAACATTTGCAAGTCAGCGCAAAATACTTGGCCGGACTTTTCGAAAAAGTAACCGGGAGGCGGGCAGAGATTATCCACGGAGAAAGTGGCCCGCATGTGCATTGGAAAGGTGGCGACGACACAAAAGTTTTGATCGTCGGTCATCACGACACGGTGTTTCCGCTGGGCACAACTGCGAAGCGACCGTTTTCAGTTGATGGCGACATCGCGCGTGGCCCCGGAATTTTCGACATGAAGGCCGGCATCGTGCAGGCGATTCATGGGTTGAGTGCGATCAGCGACTCAAGTCAAGTCGAAATGTTGATCACTGCCGACGAAGAAGTTGGCTCTTATACGTCGCGCGAATTGATTGAATCGCGCGCGCGGGCGACTGGCGCGGTGCTTGTGCTTGAACCGAGTGCCGATGGTGGCGCATTGAAGATTGCACGCAAAGGTGTTGGAACTTTCACGGTGCACATCGGTGGTCGGGCTTCACACGCCGGACTTGAACCCGAAAAAGGTATCAACGCGCTTGTCGAACTTGCTGCGCAGGTGCAGTGCATTGTGGCGATGGCTCGTCCTGAACTTGGCACGACAGTGACGCCCACCGTGGCGACTGCCGGCAACTCAGAAAACGTTGTGCCCGATGCAGCGATGATCAAAGTTGATGTGCGGGTTGTGTTGCCCGAAGAAAAAGAGCGCATTGAACTCGAACTATCGCAACTCAAACCAACTGTTTCGGGGGCGACGATCAAGGTGACTGGAAGCGTGAATCGTCCGCCGATGCACGAGTCGGCTGGCCGTGCACTTTTTGGTGTAGCCGAAGTTGTGGCCAAAGATTTAGGGATAAAAAATCTGCAAGGTGTTGCAGTCGGCGGTGGCTCAGACGGCAACTTCACTGCAGCGATTGGTATTCCGACACTTGATGGCATGGGCGCTGTTGGTGGTGGGGCGCACGCCATAACTGAGCATGTTTTGATTTCGACAATGGGTGAGCGTGCTGCGCTTGTTGCAGGCGTCGCCCGCGCCCTTGTCAACCGCTAACTGCGAAAGTTTTATTCGAGTTCGGTGAGTGCGCCTGAGGCGAGGGGGTTTGCGTCGAGGGTTCCGGCTTGGCGGTAGATCTCGAGTTTTTCGCGCGTGTCTTGAATGTCGAGATTGCGCATCGTAAGTTGACCGATTCGATCGAGTGGACCAAACGGCGCATCTTCGACCCGCTCCATACTCAAGCGCTCAGGTGAATAAGTAAGGTTTGCGCCCGTTGTGTTGAGAATTGAATAGTCATCGCCACGACGCAATTGCACTGTGACTTCACCAGTCACGAGCGAGCCGACCCAACGCGTGAGTGATTCACGCAACATCAACGATTGCGGATCAAACCATCGACCCTCGTAAAGCAGTCGACCAAGGCGACGACCCATCGTGCGGTAATTTTCAATCGTGTTTTCGTTGTGAATTGCCGAAACTAGACGCTCGTAGGCGATGTGTAGAAGCGCGAGCCCTGGCGCTTCGTAGATACCGCGGCTCTTGGCTTCGATGATTCGATTTTCGATTTGATCGCTCATGCCCAGACCGTGGCGACCACCGATTTCGTTTGCAGCGAGAACCAAATCAACTTGTGATGCAAACTCTTTGCCGTTTAGTGCGACTGGCCAACCATCAACAAAGCGAATAGTCACATCTTCGGTTGTGATTTTTACCGAGTTGTCGTAGTGGGCGACACCCATGATTGGGGCGACAATGTGCATGCTGGTTGAAAGTTCTTCGAGCGACTTCGCTTCGTGAGTCGCACCCCAAATATTTGAGTCGGTGCTGTAGGCCTTTTGTGCAGAATCTCGGTATGGCAATTTCTTTGCAGTGAGAAACGCGCTCATTTCTGCTCGACCACCCATCTCGCGCACGAAGTCAACGTCGAGCCATGGTTTGTAGATTCGCAGATTCGGATTCGCAAGCAACCCGTAGCGGTAGAAGCGCTCAATGTCGTTGCCCTTGAATGTGCTGCCATCACCCCAGATATCTACGCCGTCATGTTTCATTTCGCGAACTAGCAATGTGCCGGTCACTGCGCGACCGAGTGGAGTCGTATTGAAATATGTTTTACCTGCAGTCGTGATGTGGAATGCGCCGCACTGCAAAGCAATGAGTCCTTCTTGAACTAACAGTTCGCGACAGTCGACAAGTTTGGCAGCAACAGCACCATAAGTTTTTGCCCGTTCGGGAATCGACTCGAGATCTGTTTCATCGGGTTGTCCGATGTTGGCTGTGTAGGCGTAAGGCAAAGCGCCGCGTTCGCGCATCCACGCAACTGCAGCCGAAGTATCGAGCCCTCCAGAAAATGCGATGCCGACTCGTTCGCCGCTAGGTAGTGAAGTTAAAACTTTTGAGCCAGAACTAGCCGAGCTGGTGGCGCCAGTTTTTTCAGAGCCCAAATCTTTTTTTGCCACGTCTTAACGGTACAGACCCCAGCGAGTTGAAACCGAGAGGGTTTTAAAACCCAGACTTCACCGAGCGTCGACGCCCTGCAGTGGCTGCGATCGTGGTCAACGCAGTGCAACCAGCAAGAACCGCTTCGCCGAGGGCGATGCCGGGCGAGCGCGAAATGTCGAAGATGCTCGTTGCGGCAAGAATCGCCGTGGCGAGTAGTCCAGCAATCGGCGAAAGTTGCGAGGCACGAACCGTAACTAACACGACAACTGCCGGAGCCAAAAATGGCACGACTACCAAAATTGATAGCGCGCCTGAAAATTGCAACCACCAAGTCGGTTTGCCGACTGTCTGTGCTGAAATCGCCAAGACGACAAGCGAGCCGGCGATCAACAAGTGAGTGATGACAACGGCGACTGCCCAAGGTTTTGTAAGCGAACCAGAGCGCAAAGACTGAGTTTCGCTGGGCGGGGGTAGAGACGACATTGCAAGTCTGACAATAGCCTGAGAAGCGTATGTTGCAGGCGAAATTCGAAAAATTAAGCGTATTTTTCCCGATGTGGAACGAAGAGCAATATTTGCAACGCGCGCTGAACGCGGCGCAAGAACTTTGTGTTGAATTACAAAACACCGAAGTAATCGGTAATTACGAGTTGATTATCGTCAATGATGCGTCGACTGATTCGACGGCGCAACTTGCGAACGCCGCCGCGGCACGAGACAGCCACGTAAAAGTGGTGCATCACCCCGTTAATCGCAAACTGGGCGGATCAATTAAGTCTGGGTTTGCTGCCTCAACGGGAGATGTAGTTCTTTACACCGATGCTGATTTGCCTTTTGATATGCGAGAAGTTCACAACGCAATGCGCTTGATGCGCCAGTACGAAGCCGACATTGTGAGTGCCTACCGATTTGATCGAACCGGCGAAGGTTATGTTCGCGTAATTTATTCGATGTTTTATAACTTGATGGTGCGGGTCTTGTTTGGTGTGCGGTTTCGCGACATTAACTTTGCGTTCAAATTATGTCGCAAGTCAGTGTTTGACAAGATCGTTCTTGAGAGTGAGGGTTCGTTTATTGACGCTGAACTGATTGTCAGCGCAAAGAAATTAAACATGGGTGTAGTGCAATTTGGCGTTGACTATTTTCCGCGTACGCGTGGCGTGTCAACTTTGAGTTCGCCCGGCGTGATCGTCAAGATTTTGCGTGAGGCATTCAAACTTCGAAAAAAACTCAATGCGATTAGGCCCTCAAGTCTTAATGACGGTTTGAAAAAGTAGAAACTCAAATATGAATTCTTTCAATGACTTTCCTGACGAATTCGGTGGCTTTGAGCCAGACAACTTGCCAAAAATCGTCACGACGCTCGACAGGTGGAGGTTTGCGCTTGTCGCTTTTGCGGTATTGATGACTGTGGTTGCCGTGGGTGTGCTCTCGAGTTCATCTGATGAGTCGTCATCTGAGATTTCGAACCCAGACGTTGTTGTTGATTCAAGTTTGGTGCCACTGATCACGGTGCCGTTAGAGCGAACCCTTGAATTGGGGATGAAGGGCGATGATGTTTTGCGCCTTCAGCAAAGACTCAAAGACTTGAAGTTTGATCCAGGCCCAGTTGATGGCGAATTTGGGCAGAACACTGTGCAGGCGATGTGGGCATTTGAAAAACTTGTGTTGGGCGTGCCACGTGAACAGGCAACCGGTGTTGTGACGGCGTCAACTTGGTCGATAATGCAGTCAAATCTGAAATTTAAACCGCGCCGAGTTGCTGATTCGCCAAATCATGTTGAGGTTTATCTGCCCGAGCAAGTTTTAATCGTGTTTTCAAACCAAGAACCAGTTCTAGTTACGCACATGTCAAGTGGTACTGAAGAGCCTTGGTGTGAAGAAGTGAAAATTGACCCAGGTGAAGAAGGAAACAAAACAGATCAGCAGATCAAAATTGGGATCTGCGGCGAAGCAGTTACGCCCCCAGGGCTTTTTTACTTTTACAATCGACGCACCGGAATGCGAGAAACAAAGTTGGGTTCGCTTTACAACCCTGTTTACTTCAACTACAACATCGCCGTGCACGGGGCGATTCTCGTGCCACTTAAGCCGGCTTCGCATGGTTGTATTCGAATACCGATGTCGGTGGCAAGATATTTTCCGGCGCTCGTCAAGTATGGTGACCGCGTATATATTTTTGATGGCATCAAAGAACCAGAAGAATATGGCTCACCAGTTGCACCGTTTGACAAACCAGATCCGAATTACACGACGATACCGACTGAGACAACTCTGCCTATTGTGACCACTACGGTTGGGCTCGTGCCAACAACACTTGCTGGTTCGACTAGCAATTCGACTAGTACTTCAACTACGACGACGACAGCGCCGTGATTAACTACGACGAGTTTTCAATGTTTGGCGAGAACATTGCCGAATACGCACTAAGTGTTGCGACTCTGCCAAAAGTCCAGCGTGTGTCAATGAAATTGAGTGACGGCCGCACGATGAGCGCTTTGCAGTGGGGTACAGGTGCACCCGAAGTTTTGTTTGTGCACGGCAGTGCGCAAAACGCGCACACTTGGGACACCGTGATCTTGGCCATGGGTGTATCGGCTATTGCAATCGACATGCCGGGCCATGGCTATTCATCGTGGCGATCAGACGGCAACTATGAACCGGCAGTTTTGGCTCGTGACGTTGCGACCGCAATAGAAACTTGGGCACCGAGCGCAAAACTCATTGTCGGAATGTCGTTAGGCGGTCTCACCACGGTTGCTCTTGCGGGGGCTCGCCCAGATCTTGCCCCGCGAATAGTTGTTGTAGACATCACGCCAGGGGTGAATTCGCAGAAGTCAAAAGCCATTACCGACTTTGTTAATGGTCCACAAACTTTTGCAAGTTTTGAAGAGCTTCTTGCGCGAACCATTGAACATAATCCGACGCGTACGCAAAGTTCTCTGCGTCGCGGAATCTTGCATAATGCCAAGCAACTCGAAGATGGTTCATGGCAGTGGCGCTATGACCGGTCGACTCACGCACCAGTAGAAGACGCCGCAAAAAAAATCGAGAGACTTTCAGCGTTGTGGGGTGTTATCGAAAATCTGAAGTGTCAAATGTTGTTGGTTCGTGGCGGAGTATCGCCAGTTGTAGACGACGCCGATGTTGCAGAGTTGCAACGACGTAAACCTGACGCTGAAGTCTTGGTTGTTGACGGTGCTGGGCACTCGGTTCAAGGTGATCGTCCAGTTGAGCTCGCGACTGCTCTGACTCGGATTTTGCAGAGCTAGTTAAGTATCTTTGTCTCATGCGTAAATTAGGTCGTCCAACTGCGTGCGACGGCGTTGACACGCGTGAGCGCTTGCTTGTTGAAGCCCGTCGTTGTTTTGCAACAGAGGGATATGACGCCACAACAAATAAAAATCTCGCCAAGTCTGCTGGCATCACCACTGCGGCGATTTACCACTATTTTCCCTCAAAGATTGAGATGTATGTTGCCGTGTTCATGGATGTGCAGAAACTTGTCTGCAGCACAATTGAAAACTCCGTTAGATCCGATCGGGAGATAACTGAAAATATCTCAAGCATGGTTGACGCGCTTGCGGCATTGACCGTGCGCGAACCGGCTGTTGTTTCGTTCGTGCTGAGCGTTTCGTCTGAAGCGCATCGTCACCCCGAGCTGATGCAGGCTGTTTTGCCCGTGCGCGGTCAGATCGGCCGCATCTTATTAATGATTTCTCAGCAGGCTGTTGAGCGAGGTGAAGTCAACCCAGAGATTTCGGCTCAGTCACTTGAAGACATGTTGATGGTCGTGTTAGCTGGACTTGCTCGATTCAATATGGTGTATCGCGACGCGCGACGAACCACCGAACTTGTTAAATCGATGAAACTTATGCTCGCTGGCTCTGCATTTAAAGTGCCTACAGCAGTTTAATTTTTCGTCGCCTTTGCTGAGTCGACAAAAAATATCGCCAAGCCAACCCAAACAAACGCAAAGCCCAAAAGTTTTGTCGTGTTGAGTTCTTCGTTGTAGGCGAGCCAACCCAGCAAAAAGTTGAACGTAGGAACGAGATATTGCATCGGTCCGAGGACGCTTAAGCGAACGCGGCGCGAAGCAGCACCAAACATCAACAGCGGAAGTGCGGTCATCAAACCGGTGAGCAGGACCAAAATCCATTCGGCAAGATTTGCCGTGTTCGGCACAGAGTCGGTGCGGTTGAAAGTAATTAACACGAGAACGAATGCAGGCAAAACGAGCGCGACGACTTCGCCAGAGAGACTTTCGAGACTCGTAAGTTTGACCTGTTTTTTGAGATAGCCGTAACAGCTCCATGAAGTTGCGATGAGCAATGCTCGCCACGGAAGTTGCCCATAAGAAAAAGTCAAAATTACAATGGCGATAGTGGCGAGACCGATCACGAGTCGGTGCGAGGTGCGGATTGGTTCGCGCAGCACGATGAAGCCAATCATCATCGTAAAAATTGGAGCAATGAAATAGCCGAGCGCAGTTTCAAGAACGTGATCATGTACGACCGCCCAAACATAAGTTGTCCAGTTGACAGATAGCAAGATGCTGGCTAGAGCAACTCGCAGTCGAACTTGAGGCTCACGCAATGCAATGACTAAATTTCGTAACTGTTTGTTATACATCAAGATTGCTAACAACACGATTGCTGACGTAACAATGCGCCAACCGATTAATTCAAATGCATTGAAATCTTTAAGAAATTTCCAGTAGATCGTGAGAAATCCCCACGTGATGTAAGCGCCAAGTCCGTAGGCGATGCCTGTTCGTTCGGTGGATTTAGACACGAGTAAGAACCTTAGTCAGTAGCCTTTAATTAATGGCAAACGAAGTTTTAAAGGTCTGGCAACAAGTTTTAGCCAACGCTGACCGTTTGCGCAACGAGAGTCTGCGTGAACTGTTTAATCAAGACAAATCTCGTGCCCAAAGCTTGACCCGGACTTTGAAAGATGGCCAGACAGAAATCGTTGCGGATTTTTCGAAGCAGTTGATTGATCAACAAGCTTTAGATTCGTTGCTATTGCTGGCCAAAGAATCAAAAGTTCTAGAGAAATTCGCCGAGATGTGTCAGGGCGCAAAAGTTAATCTCACCGAGGATCAGCCAGCATTGCACACTGCTTTACGAGCAGATGCAAAGTCGTCGGTGCTCGTAGACGGCAAAAATGTAGTGGCGCTAGTTCATGAAGAGTTGGCGAAAGTAAAAGCTTTTACAGAAAAAGTACGGGGTGAAAAGAAATTCAAAACCGTGGTCAACCTCGGTATTGGTGGAAGCGACTTAGGCCCTGCGTTGATCTATGACGCGTTGCGCGTCAGCCACGAACCGCAAATCAAGTGTCTATTTGTGGCCAATGTCGACTCGACTGAGATTAATTTGGCGTTGCGTGAGTGCAAACCCGAAGAGACTTTGTTTGTCGTCTGCTCGAAGTCATTCAAGACTGCTGAGACGTTAGCTAATGCTCGGATCGCACGAGTGTGGCTGGCCAACGGTTTAGGTTTTGACGTACACGACAAAAAGTTGGCCGAGCACTTTGTTGTTGTGTCTGCCAAGCCAGATCAGGCCGCCAGCGCTGGCGTTGTCGCAGCTAATTCGTTTCAGATCTGGCCATGGGTCGGTGGAAGATATTCGATTGCTTCGGCGATGAGTTTGGCGCCGACTCTTGCATTTGGCTTTGACGTATTTACTGAGTTCTTGGCTGGAATGCGAAGCGTTGACCAACAAATGCAAAATACGGCGCCAGAAAATAACGCAACTTTAATTCTTGGACTAGTTGATGTGTTCAATTTCGCTACAGGGCGTTACTTAAGTCAAGCAATATTGCCGTATTCGTCTGCCTTGCGGTTGTTGCCCAATTATTTGCAGCAACTGATAATGGAGAGCAACGGCAAGTCGGTGCGTCAAGACGGATCAACTATCGAGACTTCGACGTCGCCTGTGATTTGGGGTGGGGTCGGAACGAACTCACAGCATGCATTTATGCAGATGTTGCATCAGGGCACACAAGCCGTGCCGAGCGAATTCATTGGTTTTGCCGCGATCGACAATGTTGATGAGGCTTCACACGATGCGTTGATTGCGAATATGTTTGCCCAAAGCAAAGCGTTGGCATTTGGCTTGACAAAAGACGAAATCAAAACTGGTAAAGATGCATCGCATCGGTTGATGCCCGGAAATCGGCCGTCTACAACTTTGATCGCCAAGACGCTTGACGCTAGAACTCTCGGCGCTTTGATTGCGATGTATGAGCACCGTGTTTTTGTGTTTGGCGTTATCACGCAAATAAATAGTTTTGACCAATGGGGTGTTGAACTGGGTAAAACTTTGTCGATTGAAATTTCGCATCAAATAAATGATGAAACAACCAAAGAAACTTCGCAAAGTGATTCTGCAGTTAATGACTCTTCGACCAAAAGCCTGATTGGCTGGTATCGCCAGTCGCGAAAATCAAAATAACGCACAGTCAAGAGTTGCTTGGTGCGCCGAGGTAGGGGACCTACGCTTGGTATATGGCAGTCAAAGTTTCTCAAGCAGAACGGATGATGAATCTGCTTGCCTTGCTCGTTGATCGAGCGAAACCTTTGACTCTGCGCCAAGTTCGCCAAGAGTTGGGCAAGCAGTATCCCGATAGTGATGAAGCAGCACGTGCGGCATTTGAACGTGACAAAGCCGCGTTGCGTGAAATGGGAATTCCGATTGAAACAAAAACATTGGGTGGAGACGCCGCTGGCGAAGTTACATATTGGGTGAATCGTTCAAATTACGAACTCAGTGACTTGAGATTGACCGAAGAAGAGCGCACAGCGCTGCAATTGGCGGTGGCGACTGTTCACCTTGGTGCGCAGCATGGCGAGGAAGCACTTTGGAAGCTGGGCGGCGAGCGAATTTTGCGCAAGGCCTCGATGAGCGTGAATATCGGGCTCGTGGATCAAAACATGAGCATGATCACCGATGCTGTGATGAAACGACGAACACTTAATTTCGAATATAAGGGAGAGCAACGCCAAGTTGACCCTTACGGCATGCTCTCGCGCAGTGGGTTTTGGTACATCATCGGGTTCGACCACCTGCGTCGAGATCAACGTGTGTTTCGTGTTGATCGAATTGAAGGCCAAGTGATCGCTGGAGAAGCCCGTGCATTTAAAACCCCAGAAAACTTTGATGTTGCTGGAGCAGTGCCAACAGAAAAACAAATGTTGGCTGCAGGCGACGGGGAAGTAACCACGGCGGTTGTGCTGGTTGATGCTGCGCTGGCGGCTGGTGTGAGGCGTGAGTTTGGCGAATCTTCGGTGATTAAAGATCGAGATGATGGCAGTGTCGAGTTTTCGATTCCGTGCGCGAATCTAGATGCTTTTCGGTTGTGGTTATTCGCGATGGTTGAGAGTGCTGAGGTACTCGAGCCCCAGACTGTTCGTGAGCAAGTAGTGCAGTGGCTCGAAGAACTTTCGGCAGGTAAGTGATGGCTACCAAAAAGAAAGCCAAGCCGACCCGCAAGCCGGTAAAAAAGCGCCCGGCGAAAAAAAGTACTGCAAAAAAAAGTGCCGTAAAAACTGTCAGCCGACCCGCACGTCGCGGTCCGCGTAGTGCCGCCCAGCGGGTGAGCGTCTTGTTGGTGATGTTGCCGTGGATTATGCAACGTCAACGAGTAAAGATTTCGACAATGGCCCGTCAATTTAATTTGACCGAGGCTGAGCTCATCGAAGATCTGCAGATGGCCGCCGTATGCGGTGTGCCGCCGTATACGCCAGACGCGTTGATTGACGTATATATGGATAACGGCATGGTGATCGCCGAAGTGCCGTTGGTCTTCTCACGGCCATTGAAACTGAGCACCGCAGAACTATTTGCCGTTTCGGTGATGGCACAAACGGCGATGCAGTTGCCGGGTGCAAACAAAAAAGGCCCGCTGGCTTCAGCGTTGACCAAACTTGCGCCACTCATGCCTTCGGGTGCTGAAACGATCAAAGTTCAATTACCCAAGGCTCGTTATGTGAAAGAACTTTTGACAGCCGCAAGTTCGGGCGAGCGTCAAGAGATTGAGTATTTTTCGCCGGCAACACAAAAGCGCACAATGCGAACAATTACTGCGCGAAAGGTGTTCGAGGATGCGGGTCGATGGTATGTGGCGGCTGACGACCATTTGTCGGGCGAAGATCGAGTTTTTCGAGTCGATCGAATCGAACAACTCTCGGGAACCGAAATATTTGATCAGTTGCGAGAAGTACGTGATGACGAATTGCCGTGGTTTTCAGAGAGCTTGCAACAGGTGACCCTGCGGGTTCAGAAATCAGCGCGCTGGATCGTTGAGTCGTACCCATACGTCTCGCGAGTTGATAATGCAGACGGAAGTGTTGACCTAACGATGTCGGTTACTTCTAGTCATTGGTTAGGTCGACTTTTGTTGCGTGCAGGCAAGGGCGTGAAAGTGCTTAAGCCTGCTCAGTACAAAAATTTGGCGACCGAGACGGCACGAAGCGTATTGTCGCGGTACTCGGCCAGCAATTTAACTAGTAATTCAGCTAGCTAGTTCTTACGCGCCGAGGTGCGTGGCGAGTTGTTCGGTAGTCGTGATGTTGTGTGCGCCTAGCAAATGTGGCAAAACAAGTGCAGTGCCAAGCGCGTCGGCGAGCGCATCGTGTGGTCGAGTGACGACAACGCCGTAACGCTTGGTGACATCACCGAGACGGTGAGAGTTCGTGCGTTTTGGATCTAGAGCACGCGACAACTTGAGCGTGTCAAGTGGGCCGTTGTATTTGATTTGAGTATTCAAACGGTCTGCTTCACCGTTAAGAAAGCCAATATCAAACTTGGCGTTGTGCGCTACAAAAATAGTTTCATTCAAATAGTTATTTAGTCGTGCGATCATTTGCTGTGGGGTGATGCCGCTACGCAAATCAGATCGCTTGATGCCATGAATTTTGAAAGCACCCAGCCGACCGGGCTTCCAAAAGAATCGTTTGATAAAAGTCTCATATTGTTCTTCGATTGTGCCGTCGCTGCGACAGATGACTACACCGAGTTGCAGAACGAAGTCGTCTGTGCCGGAAAGGCCCGTTGTTTCGGTGTCGACAACCGCGAATCTGAGGTCGCTAAGCGATTTGTTTTCTAAGAACTGAAGCATTGAGAGGAAGATACCCGACCTGTGTTGTGGCTCTGTCGGTCAGAGCTATTTGTTGGCGAGTGCTTTGGCGAAATTCTCGCGATCAAAGTAGTCGCGCCACAGAGCAATTTTCGACTCGCTGACAACGAACAAGCCAGCAACGTCAAGTTCAACCCAACGGCCATCAATTTGAAAGCGGTCGGTGCGCTCGTTCATGACGACACCGTGTTCGAGGTCGCCAGTTGCAACTTGATGGTGGATTATCCACTCATATGACGAACATTCAGCAAGAAAGCCACCGAGTGTCTGCTCAATTGCGGCTCGGCCGAAGACTTTGGTTATCGGAACGTTGTCGTATTCGCAGTCTTGCGACATCATGTCGAGCGCGGCCGTCAAATGATGCCCTTGGATTGACTCAAAAAATGAAGTAACTAGCGAATCGGGGTCTTTAGGGACTGAAGGCATATCTTCAATCATGACACGCCGCAACGTGTCGGCTCAGCGTTTCAGTTGTTGAAGTCTTTGGTCACTTGTGAAGGCCGCAGGATTTTTGCGCGGATGCCGATGGGTGCAATGACTTTGAATCCTGCAAGGTGTCTTTGTTCTTCGTTTTCACCACCCCAAAAGCCGTATTCGTGGTTTACTCGGGCGAAGTTGCGGCATTGGCTTTTTACGGTGCAACAGTCGCATAATGTGCTCGCTTTTGCTTCTCGGCGCATGCGGGCCTGTGGTCGTTCGGAGTTTGGAGCGAAGAACAAGCGACGCTTGCCTTTGCAATTCGACTGCTCTCGCCACTGGGCAAGTTGTGTCAATGCTTGCAAAGTTTCAACGCTCAAATACTCGTCAGAGTGTTCGAAGTTATATATCATAAATGGTATAGTATTTTTGCGATAATTTGAGCGTGAACCTTTGCGCAAAGATTTTTTAATTACAAATTTGTAATTTAGAGAAGTTCGGCAGCCAGGCTGGCAACTTCACTGCGTTCGCAAGACTCAAGAGTTATATGACCAAAGCAGCTTTGGCCGGCAAAGGCTTGTACGAGAACTGCCAAAGCGTTGTTTGTTTCGCCCATATACGGAGCGTCAATCTGGCTGGTGTCACCAGTAAAGATGACTTTTGTACCGTCGCCAATTCGGGTCAGAATTGTTTTCAGAGTTGTGGGTTCGAGGTTCTGGGCTTCGTCTACGACAACGATTTGGGCCTGCAAACTGCGACCTCGCAAGAATGTGACCGACTCAAGAGTTAGTTGGCCCCGATCAATCAAGTCGTCGATCAAGCCGCGGGCGTCGCGACTCGAACGATCGTCTGTCAGCGCGACGACTGCATCGTGAATCGCCGACATCCACGGATCAAGTTTTTCTTCAAGACCACCGGGAAGAAAACCGACATCGGCGCGACCAACAGGGACCAGCGGTCGATAAACAGCCAAGCGCTCGTAGCGATGCTGCTCGACAACTTGTTCAAGGCCGGCAGCAATTGCCAAGACTGTTTTGCCTGTGCCTGCGCGACCATCGAGAGCGACAACCGTGATTTGAGGGTCAAGCAAAAGTTCGAGGGCAAAGCGTTGTTCTTTGTTGCGTGCGCGCAGCCCCCAGGCTTCTGGTGCGGTTTGTTGCATCAGGCGCAGCTCGTTGTCGCGACAGCGGGTAAGTGCCGACTGTGAGCCACAGCGCAACACGGCGAAATTGTTCTCATAGAGCCCTTCGGCTTGACTGATTTGCGACTTTTCGATGCCCTCTGCTTTGTATAACGTGTCGATTACTTCAACCGAGGTGTCAAACGTTGACCAACCCATCGGTTTTTCAGAGCGACCACCGCTAACTGGTCGGTGCTCGAGTGCAGTGAGCCCCAGGTGTGCAGCCTTGATGCGTAAAGCAGCGTCGTTTGAGACGACGCAGGTTGGTGAAATTGAGGCTTGACCAAGAGCGGCGCCGATTATGCGGTTGTCGGGGACCTTGGGGTCAAGACCGTGCTCTATAAGTAGGTGATGTTGAATGCCATTGACTTCGATTTGAACTGTTCCGCTTGAGTCGTTGCCGTTGACTGGTGTTGGATCTTTGAGAGAACCACCAGCTTTGCGACGCAGATCTTCGATCGAGCGAAGAGCACTGCGTGCTGAACGACCAACGTCGTCCATTCGTGTTTTTAGTCCGTCAAGTTCTTCGATAACAGTTAGCGGAATGACAATCGCGCAGTTAGGAAAACTGTGCAGACAGTTTGGGTCGGCAACTAAAACCGATGTGTCGAGTACGACTCGTGAGCCGACGGGAGTTGTGAACGACTCCGCATACTGCTCAAAAATTTTTTCAGAATTTGAAATTTGAGTTGACAACAAAATTAAGTGTGGTCGGTGGGTGTAGGTCGATGGTGGATGGGAGAGGGCAAAAGTGCTCTTGCGAGGGCGAATTTATTGGATTTTTAAAAATTTGTTTAAAATTTCTTTTTGGGGCGAAAAATTTACCTGCGTTGCGGAGTCCTGGCCATAGTTTTGGCGCGGAGGTTAGAAACTGAGCGCAGGTTTATCCACAAGCGGATTTTTGTCTTTAACTAGCACGGACCAAGATTCGCGGTCACTGTAAAACCCATATACCGTATGGGTTTGGCGGGGTTTGATGAAGATTCATCAAGTGTTGAGTTTTTCGACTCGCAGCCAAAAATCGACCAAAAAATGTGACTGGTGAGAATGTTTTCTCGGAAAATTTCTCAGAATTTTGAAATTCAGATCAGGTGAGGCGAATCGCAGAAAAATGTTCGCAATGCTTGCAATTTCTTCTCAGATCTATTCAAATAGATGTTCAACGGTAATCCGTAACCGAAGAAAGCAAGGTAATAGAAATGACTAAAGCAGAATTGATTGATGCAGTGTCACAGAAAGCAGGAGTGTCTAAGGCAGATGCCGAACGCACAATTGCAGAATTCTTTGACCTCGTCGTCTCATCCGCTATGAAAGGCGACAAGGTTGCTTGGCCGGGCTTCGGCTCGTTCAGCACCTCGAAGCGAAAGGCTCGCATCGGCAGGAATCCTCAAACTGGGGCTCCCGTGCAGGTGAAAGCATCAACTGCGATGAAGTTCAGCTCGAGTTCAACACTCAAAGCTGCTCTTAATCCAAACCGCTAGACAAGTAATAACAAACAACAAGGAGAAATAACATGGCAGCAAAAAAGCGCAAGAAGGCCAAGAAGGCCGCAAAGAAGGCACCTGCAAAGAAGCGTCGTAAGGCTAAGAAAAAGAAATAAGGCCTTAAGCCACTTCAAGCAAGTTGGTTCGGAATACCGTGAGAAGAGGGGCTTCGGCCCCTCTTCTCTCTTTGTACGGGATGTTTTAGTTCTCTAGTTGGCGAGCAACAGCCAAGTCATCTGCGGTGTCGATGTCGACCGCGAGACTTTGATCGCGGATAACGCGCACTGATAATCCAATTTTTTTGGCACCTTCTTGATGGGCCGAAAAGCTGTTTTTGCCGTAGCAAAATTCGAAGTCAAAATTTGTGGGCAAAACCATGACGTTTGTGCCGTCTTCGTGGCGATCGGGCACCAAGGTGATGGACGACATCAGGGACTCAACGCTTTGGTCGGTGAGAAGTTGGTCGAAACCAGTTGCCAAGGGCAAGTCGCTATGGCTGACGATCGCGAGTTTTTTGCCGTGATTCTTGGCGAAGTCAACCCCGGCACGAACGGCGGCATTGAGACCGACCTCGGGTTGCCAAACGACTTTAACTTTATGATCTCGTGCCCACTGTGCGACGTCGGCGTCATCGCAAACGATGTATGTTTCAAATTGCCTTGCAGCTTCGACCACGCGGTCGGCGCAATATTTTGCCAGGACGAATCTTTCGGCTGGCGTCAACAAATCAGACAGGCGTTCTTTGGCTTGATGAAATGCCTTGACCGGAATGACCACGGCAATGCTTGAGATATCAGGTGCTGACCGCTGAGAAGGCACCTGCGAAGCCTACGGTTGGGGACTGTTATTAATAGTGCCCGCATACGCTGAGGGGCGTGGAAAAGCATGTGGCGGTTGTTGGTGCTGGATCTTGGGGTACGACTGTGGCCAATGCGGTTGCCAAAAATCAGTCGACGAAGTTGTGGGCACGACGCAGCGAGTTGGCTGATCAAATTGCGACACGTCACGAAAACTCTGATTATTTACGGGGCATAACTCTTGTTGAAAGTCTGCAGTGCTCGTCGCAACTAAAAGACGTTGTCGCCAATGCGTCAATGGTGATGATGGCGGTGCCGTCGAATGGATTTCGTGATGTCGCGACGCAAGTAGCAAAGTATGTCGACGCTCAAGTGCCGATTGTGAGTCTGGCAAAAGGTTTAGAGCGTGATTCGTTGAAGCGAATGAGCGAAGTGGTGCGCGATTTGATGCCACAAAACGCTGTTGCAGTGTTGACCGGACCAAACTTGGCCCACGAGATTATGGCGGGGCAGCCCGGCGCAACAGTTGTTGCGTGTAGCGATGAGCAGATTGCAAAACTGATCCAAAAAACTATTTCGTCGCCAACATTGCGCGTGTACACAAACGACGATGTCGTAGGTTGTGAGATCGCTGGGGTCATAAAGAACGTGATTGCGATCGCGGCGGGCATTGTTGAGGGCATGGGTTTTGGCGACAACTCAAAAGCCACGCTGATAACGCGCGGTGTGGCCGAGATGTCGCGTCTCGGCGTTGCGCTTGGGGCAAACCCAAACACGTTTATGGGCTTAGCTGGCTTGGGTGATGTTGTTGCCACGTGCGCTTCAGCCAAGAGCCGCAATACGGCAGTGGGTGTGCGTCTTGGGCGCGGTGAATCAATCGCAACGATCACGCAGTCAATGTCGATGGTGGCTGAAGGTGTGCGTTCTTCGTTGTCGGTGTTGCAACTTGCGCAGCGCTGCAAGATTGAGATGCCGATCACTGAACAAGTTGCTGCGGTCTGCGAAGGCAAAACCAATGCCCAAGATGCTCTCGTGCAGTTGATGGCGCGGGCAAGTAAGTCTGAGTTTTACTAATGCGTGCAGTCGGGGTGCGTGGCGCCGCTTGGAGCGCCGGTGTTTCAGCTTGGGGCGACTTGTTTGTCGAGGATCAAGAACGATTGCGCTGGTTCATTGCTGCTGACGATCGCTGGTATCGACCTTCGCGTGAGACGACTGTGCGACAGCGTGAAGTTTCTGGTGTGCCCGTGATCGAAACACGAATCAAAGTGCCAGGGGGCGACGCGGTGCAGCGCGTTTATGGTGTGGCGAATTTTGGTGGCGCAATAGTTGTCGAGATTTATAACGATTCGTCGTTGCCGTTTGCTGTGGCTTTTGATCGCGGAGACATTTCGACGATGCGGGAGCCAAGCCCGACTGGTGTGCAGGGCATTGATTTGCCTGCGGGCAGTGTCGTGTTTCCAGTTGGGCATCACGCCACGATGCGTGCAGCGATTTTGGTTGGCGCTGGTTTTGATGCTGCTAATCGACGCTTAACTGCGCAAGAAATTGAATCACTGCCAAGTTTTGAGCAAGTTGAACGCGGATGGCTCGGCGCTTTACAAATTTCGAGTCGCGTTGACGTGCCCAATCTCTCGTGGTCATCGGTCTTGACGTCACAAAGATGCAAAGTTTTGTTGTCTAACTCAGCCGAGTTGGCTGAGAGCAGCGACATTAGTTTGGTAGTCGATTTATTGTTAGACCGCGCTGAGCGAGTGCGCCTTGGTGATAAACCTGCGCAGTGGGTTGACGAAGTCGCGGTCGCCACCGAACGGATCTTGAAGCAATGCGCAAAAACGCAGTCAGTGCAGTGGTTTGAAGAGCGGGCACTTTTAGGTGCGGGCATGGTGTTGAATCGCGCTGGTGAGTCGCGTGGGCTGCAAGATTTTGTCAGCGTATGGTCGCGTCTTGCCGAAGCTGGTCGGATTTCTGATTTAGCGCTAGCGAGCCCAGAGATTGCTGGCACGGTGCGACAGATTGCTTGGATCGAATCGCAACTTGTTGCGCAACGCCGAGACGGAGTGATTGAAATTTGTCCGTGCGGAATCGACAAGTCGTGGTTGGGTGTGAATTTCGAGTGTCACAAACTTTTAGCATCACCCGAGCACTTGATTTCGTATGCGGTGCGTTGGCATGGTGAAAAACCAGCACTGCTGTGGGAGATTGACGGCCCAGTTGGCACCAAGGTTGCAGCTAGCGCGATTGATCGCACATTTTCGAGCACCGAGATGCGAGGCGAAACTTTGCTTAGTGGGTTTACATCTTGATGTTCGCACGAAGTGAGACGATTTACGGTTTTGAAATAGGCTCGGATCAGTGACTAGTAAAGACGTAACGCCAAATTTGTCGCCTCTGAAGTTGACCGAATGGACGTCATGTGGTGGCTGTGCAGCCAAATGGGGTGCAGACTTGCTGAAAGATCTAGTTGGTGAACTTGCTGTAGGTGCTCAGCCCAAGATCGACCCGGCACTTTTGGTTGGTCTTGCGCCGTTTGACGATGCTGCTGTTTATCAAGTCACCGATGAAGTAGCAATCGTCAGCACTACAGATTTTTTTCCACCGCTTGTTGACGACCCCGAAGATTTTGGTGCGATTTCTGCGGCTAACGCATGCAGCGATGTATTTGCAATGGGTGGTCGAGTTGTGATGGCAGTGAATATCGCGGCTTTCCCCGAGCACTTTCCAAGTGAAGCGATTTCGCAAATTTTCGCTGCGGCGGCTCGCGTGGTTGAGCAAGCCGGTGGATCTGTGGCGGGCGGGCACACGATACGAAATCCCGAACCGATCTTCGGGCTGGCGGTGCAGGGGGTTGTTAATCCGAAACGAATATTTCGAAAAGGCGGGGCGAAAGCAGGCGATATTGCGTTGTTATCAAAACCACTTGGCACAGGCTTAACGCTGGCTGGTGGGTCGGCGAGTGATAAGGCCGTTGCGATCGCCGGCATGCGCGAGTTAAATCGCATTGCGTCCGAGCAACTGCAACAACTTGGCGCCGATGTGCACGCAGTAACCGATGTAACGGGTTACGGGTTGGCGGGGCACGGTTGGGAGATGGCACAGCGTTCGGGTGTGCAGTTGGTTTTGCGTGCGGCGATGTTGCGCGCGTACCCAGGGGCGTTCGATGCCGCGCAACGCGGCGTGAGAACAGGTGGCGACCCCCGCAATCGTCAGTATGTTGCGCAGCACTTTAGTTTTGATGCCACAACTTGTGACGATGCAAGTGTGGCGTTGTGTATGGATCCGCAAACGAGCGGAGGTCTGTTGACCGCAGTGACACGTGAGGCTGCAGAAAAACTGTTACGCGACAAAATGTGGTGCAAAGTTGGTGAGTTCAGTTCATCGGCGGCCAGTGTGCATTTGTGTTAACAGTTTTTGTTGAGGATTGATGTCGACAAAAAAAATTAAGCCGTGGCCAAGCGCGACGCGAGAGCGAGCGCTATTTGATCGTGGCGCGCACACAATTGTTGGCGTCGATGAAGTCGGCAAAGGCAGTTGGGCTGGGCCGCTTGTTGTGGGTATTGCGATGTTGAGTCGCGAAATGGTTATGGGTGAAGAGCCTGCAGTCGCGCTCGGTGGTGTGCGGGATTCAAAACAACTGTCTGAAGCGCGCCGAGAAGAGATGTTTGAGCAGGCTGCAGCAAATTGTTTGCGTTGGTCAACTGGAATGGCGAGCGCGCTTGAGTGCGATCAACTCGGGATGGTCGAAGCCCAACGACTTGCTACGGCGCGTGGATTCGCCGCGCTCGGCGGCGTGAATGTAGACGTCGCAATTGTGGATGGCCGATGGGATTTTGTCTCGCCCCACGCGCGCAAAGTGATGCTTGAAGTAAAAGCCGATGCAGATTGTGTATCAGTTGCCGTGGCATCAGTTTTGGCAAAAGTTACGCGTGATCGCATGATGCGAGCGCTGGCGACTGATTATCCGCAATGGCATTTCGATACCAATAAGGGTTATCCGTGTCCGAAACATCGCGCTGCGTTGCAGGGTTACGGCCCGTCGGCAATTCACCGAACTTCTTGGGCATTCATGCCCAATTATGTTCCGTGGATGTCTCGCTAGATTTTCGAGGTTTCTGCGCTTTCGAGTTTGCGTTCGTAGATTATGACGGCGAATAGCATCGCAAATGCCAGCGAACCAATCAGCCACACTGTCTCTGGCGCCGGACCGAAGTTCCACCACCATTCGCGTGGGTTGTTGAGCGATTTTGAGATGAAAACGTCTTGGCCAGTTGTATAACGGCGGATTGTGTCGCGCAACGCGATCGAGTTTGAGATTGTTGCAAGTATTGCGACTGTTAAAACGAGCGAGTTTGGAAAGCGCGCAGTTTTGTTAGCGGCAGCAATGATCACGATGCCAAGAAAGAACGGCAAAAAGTATCTTGGTTGAATTACGTTACCAACTTTGGTAAACGTCTGTTGGTTGGCGTAGAGAATTGCCGCACACATGACAGCGAATAATCCACCAAATATTGTTCTGCGCGCGTTGTCTGATTTGTATAGTGCAAAAACTGTTGTTAATAAAAAAGCTTGCAATGCAAACAGCCATACGGTGTGTGTCATTTCTAATTCAAACCAGCCAAGCCCCCAACCTCCGAAGAAACCCATAATAAATCTCGGTAGGTTCAAAAAGTTTTGTAGCAGCAAATTGTTTGCAGTCGTCTTGACCCCTTCGGTGACTTCGAAGCGTGAGTCAGTAAAAATATTCACTCGACCGTATACATCTGCAAAATAGCTGTAGATAAAAAACAAGATTGGCAGAATCGCTGCGCCAACGAGTGCTGTTTTCTTATTCAGCTGAAGGTTTCTTGGCGCAAACTCTGAATAAATCACTGCAGCCCCAAGCAAAAGGAGCACGTATTTGCCTTCGTAACGTGAAGAATTTGTAAACCAAACTGAAAAAACTGTGAGCAGACTGGCGGCGATGAGCATTTTTTTGTCTTTACGATTCCGAATTGCAGTGATCAAAGCAAAGACAAAGCACGTCGTGCCAATAAGCGTCCAACTTGAAGTATTGACCGACGAAATAAAATAAGTTGTCACTGGCGCAATAACAGCAAGCCAAGTAATAAACAAATCAGAATCTCGCCGCCGATTAATTGACAGGGCAAACAAGATCATCACACAAGCGATAAACGAATTGAAAAGCCGTATTCGAACTACGCTCCCCTCGATATCAGAACTGACGAATTTTCTTGCAACATTCATATAAGTTTCGGGATACAGACCGCGATTCAGTTGGTCGGTCGAGATTTCTTGGTTGTAAATAGCCTCTTGGCAAGCCGCACTGTCGTCCTGACCCAGTTGTACGTAGCAAAGCTGTGGTTCTGTGGCCATGATTGGCAGAATCATGCCCCAGTAGCGATCCGGGTCTTTACGGCAGTCGGGCGTGGCGCCAGTTTCACCGCACCAGATGCTGGTTAATACGTATCCTTCGTCGGGGGTGCTACCCACGGCTGAGCCCATTGACCAGGCGGCAAAAGTGAGAAACAGCAAAACTGCCATCAGGACTCGCATCAAGATATAACGAACAAGTTCTCTAGACGCAGTCACAGTGACCAAACGCTAGCAGGGGATCAATATTCAGTCTTTTTGCGTGCCAACTTTGAGATCGCGAAATGCTGACTTCGAGTCGATGCCAACATCTTTTGGCAACCCGAGCACACGCTCACCAACGATGTTGCGCATCACTTCGTCTGAACCACCGGCAATTCTCATACCTGGAGCGCCAAGCAACAACTGACTCCAAGCGAATGTTCCCCATTCGCCAGTGTCGGCTTGAAGTTTGCTGCCAAGCACGAGCGAGAGAAAATCGTTCATTCGCTTTTGGTTGTCGACAAGAGCCATCTTGGCAATTGACATCTCGGGCCCAGGTGTTTGGCCAGCGCGAATTTTGTCCATTGCTCGCTGATTGTTATATCCCGCAACTTTCGTGCGAATAAAAAGATCTGCCATTTTTTCGCGCACGATCGGATCATTAGTCATACCAAAGTGGTGCACCATTGCCTGCAGTTTTGTAAAGATTGAAGTCTCGCCACCACTTGCTGTGCCAATTGCAGCGCGCTCGTTCATCAAGGTCGTCAACGCAACACCCCAACCGTTGTTAACTTCGCCGAGTCTGTAACTATCTGGAATTCGAACTTCGTTGAAAAACACTTCGTTGAAACTTGCACCACCAGTCATCTGTCGCAACGGACGAATCTCGACACCTGGCGCGTGCATGTCAACAATGAAACCGGTTAATCCTTTGTGCTTTGGCAAACTTGCGTCAGTTCGACAAATCACTTCGCCAATGTCGCTGTATTGCGCACCTGACGTCCAAACTTTTTGACCGGTCACGACCCATTCTTCACCGTCACGTTCGGCTTTCATTTGCAAAGATGCAAGGTCGCTGCCTGCGCCTGGTTCAGAGAACAACTGACAAGCAACAATGTCGGCACGCCACATCGCCCGCAGAAACTTTTCGCGCGCAAGGTCGCTCGCGTGTGCCAAAATCGTTGGCGCAACCATGCCCAAACCAATTTGAAAAATTGATTGGTTTGTAACTTTGAATTGCGCCTCTACTTTGCCGTAAGCCTTCTCAAATTCATTGGATAATCCACGACCGCCATATTGCACGGGCCCCGTGATCCACCCAAAGCCCGCATCAAACTTTTGTTGACGCCACTTCTTTGCTCGAGCCACAACTTCTTGTTCAGATTCTTTGGAGCGTTCTTCAAACATCGAAACGTTGTCTGATCCTTCGCCCCATACGAAAGCCTTTTTTGATTCGCGCGGTTCAGCGTTGGCAGCCAAAAACTTGTGGGCATCAGCCGTGAATTGTTCGATCGTGATTTTTTCGTCAGTCGCCATGCAAATAACCGTACTTGTCAAAAGCCGTTTTGGCGAAGATGAGAGAAGCCTCAAAACGTGCATCTCAGCCGAGTTTTGACTAGTCTGCCTCGGGTGGGTCAGCCAGTAGATGTCAAACAATCAGCAGCCGGTGTGGCTGGTCGCATTCGATTCGAACTGAATCGCACCCTTACTGGTCAAGGTCACGAAAAATTCACAAGCGCCAGCCAAGCAATCGGCCCGCGCCCCGCAGCAGAGTTAGCGCGCCGACTATTTAATAGTGGCTCTGTTGTCGGTGTGCACGTGTTTGCCAACATCGTCACAGTTGATCTTTTGCCCGGCTCACGCGACAGCGATCTGGCTCAAATCATCACTGACCTGCACCAATATTGGAAACCCGGAATGAAGCCGCCAACCGTTGAAGAATTGATGGCTCAAGTCGCGCCAGCAGTAGTCGAAGCCCCGAGCGCCGATGGTGCAGCGCCACAATTAAGCGCCGCCGAAAAACTCATCCCGCCACATTTGCTGGCCAGAAGCAAAGCCGCGCGCAGCAAGGCTCAATCTTCATAGCCGCGCGCATAGCCAGTGCGAACATATGTTCGCTACAGTGCAGGCATGAAGTTATTGGTCCCCAAAACCCTCGCGGTCAAACATTTAGTTTTTGAAAAACAACTTTTAGAAAATTTCGCCGTCAGCGATGAGGTTCGTTCGCTGTTGCCCGACTCAGGTCTAGTTCGTGGACGAATTGTGCGTTGCTGTGGTGACGCCGCCGCATCGCTCGCGCTTTCACTTTGCGCAAGGGCATCGCAGCAAGGTTCATGGCTCGGTGTTGTCGGTCTGAGTCATCTCGGCATTTCTTGTGCTGTCGAACATGGTGTGGCACTTGAGCGAATGGTGTTTGTGCATCCACCCGATACATCTCGCGATTGGTCGACAACTATGGCTGCGGTGATCGACGGTTTTGATTTATTGATAGTCGCAGTTCCCGAAAAACTTTCGGTTGCTGATGCCAGGCGAGTGCAAGCCCGTTTGCAATCTCGTCGTTCGGTGATGATCATCGTTGATAGTTCAACGCTGACTCAGTCAAGTTTTTCTAACGACACGCATCCATTTCACGCTGACGTCGTTTTAGACACCAAAACAAAAAGTTGGAGCGGTATCGACAAAGGTTCTGGCTATCTGCAACGTCGCGAAGTTGCAATCAAAGTTAGTGGTCGTCGGGTTCCCCGCATGCAAGAACACCTAGTCACTTGTAACTACTAAATTGCTCGCGCCAAAACGCTTAGCGGTGTTGCGCTGTCTCGACTGGTCGGCAGTAGTGGCAGCAAAAACTTCAAATAGTCCATGCGCTGTGATGCACGCACAACGAGTTGTTTCACGCTCTGTTTTGGCAATGCGTTATGGCGTTCAAGTAGGTATGCGTCGCCGTCACGCTCAAGCGTTATGTCCCGATCTTGAAATCGCAGCATTCGAACCCAACCGTGACCGACGCGCCTTCAACACGATCGTGCGCGCGGTAAGCGAAGTCGTTCCGCTTATAGAGGTCAGCGAACCAGGTGTAATTGTGTTTGCGGCGCGTGGACCATCTCGATATTTTGGTGGCGATGAGCCAATGGCTAAAAAAGTTATGCAGATTCTGCAAACTTCAATTGTTGCGGATTCTCAGTTTGGCATCGGTGTGGCCGACAGTCGTTTGGCTGCTCACATTGCGGCACGTATCAGTGCTGAAACTAAAACAGCGTTTCTAGTTGAGCCAGATCAGACACGACTCTGGCTCGCACCCCAAACGGTGAGAGTTTTAAGCGAGTTCGCCAACGTCAGTCGCGAAACCATATCGCTACTTGAACGACTCGGGTTGAACACATTGCAAGATGTCTGCAAACTAGGCGAGTCAGTTTTAGCCGGCAGGTTCGGTGAGTTGGGCGTTGAGTTGCACCGTCTGGCGCGCGGCGATGAGCAACATCCACTTGCCGCAATCGCACCACCGCCCGCGCACCTTTGTTTAAGAGTGTTCGAAGAACCGATCAACGATCAGCAAACACTGCTGAACAACATCAAAGTTATGGCTGGCGAATTCAGCGAATACTTCTCGCAACAAGGTGCGGTTTGCGTTCGCGTAATCATCAAATTCGAATCAGAGTCAGGTGATCGTTTAGAAAGACTCTGGTATCGGCCCCAGGGTTTGACTGCCACGACAATTCTTGAAAGCGCAAAATGGCAGATTGAAAGCTGGTTAGTCAACGAATCAATTCATATCCAGATAACTCAAGTGCAACTGATCGCCGATGAAGTGCGCACAGATACTGCGCGTCAACTCAAGTTGTGGGGTGGTGTAACACAAACTGATGAGACAGCAACGCAAGCCATCAATCGTTTAACCGAGTTGCTTGGTTCGAGCTCGGTGCAACGAGTCAAGTGGCAAGGTGGTCGAGATCTGCAAGATAACTATCAACTTGTAGCCGCATCACAGATACAAGCAAGCAACCTTGCACCAGAAATTTTGATGTCAGCAACAACTCAGCAGTCAAAGTGGCGCGGGTCTCTGCCGACTCCATCGCCAAGTGTTGTTTACTCTGACCTAGTTGTTGTTCAGGTCACAGATAAAGATAAAAACTTGTTGCGCGTCAGTGCCCGCCACGAATTGAGTGCCGAGCCTGCTTATTTATTAATCAACAAAACTTGTTGCAAAATTATTTCTTGGGCTGGACCATGGCCAGTTGAAGAAAAGTGGTGGGATATCACTCGCAGTCGACGACTGGTTCGATTACAAGTTGTGGTTGAAAAAATTCTGCCTGACGGTTCATCGCAGATTCAAGCGTTGTTGGTCGCACTTGAACACGGCGAGTGGAGCATCGCAGCAATCTACGGCTAGTTACTTGGCAAGATATTGTGCAGATCATGGTTTCTGACTTTGGTCTTGAGTATGTCAAAAATTTTTGCGTGCTATTAGCAAGTCACGAGCCTGTTGATGATCGCGAACGCGAGTCAATCAAAACTTTTCTTCAACTAGCTCCAACTCTGAGTGCTCCATTTGATGAACACAGTGACCCGACTCACATCACCGCATCAGCAATCGTTGTTGGCGATCGCGGTGTTGTCTTGCACCTGCACAAGCGACTTAACATGTGGCTTCAACCCGGTGGACACATCGACGCCAACGAGTTAATCCAAGATGCGGCGATGCGTGAGGCCAGAGAAGAAACCGGTTTAGAACTTCAACATTTTGGTCAGGTAGGCGACACGCCGAAATTTATTCACCTTGATGTTCACCCTGGGCCGCGCGGTCACACGCACTTAGATGTTCGATTTTTGTTGTGGGCCACAAACGAGAATTTTGCCCCGGCCGCAGGCGAGAGCCAGCAAGTGAAATGGTTTAGTTATGAAGATGCATTGCGCGCATCTGAAGATGGTGCTCGCGGTGCGATTCGCGTCGCCCGCCGACTCGTTCAAAAGTAACCAGCAAAACAGTCTCTAATGTTATAAGCGAACATATGTTCGCTACGCTAAGGCTAATGGTCGAGTATGCCGAGCTGCACTGTCGGTCAAACTTCTCGTTTTTATACGGGGCTTCGCACCCCGAACAACTTGTTGAATCGGCAGTTCACAATCAGTTGAGTGCGCTCGCACTCACAGATCGCAACGGTCTTTACGGCGTTGTGAAGTTCGCTCAAGCCTCGCGCACATTTGGTTTGCCAACTTTGTTTGGCGCAGAACTCTCGTGCTCAAACAAAAACAGTTCTAATAGTTCTAATAGCGAAACCGACGCGCACATTGTTTTAATTGCTGATGGTCCATCTGGGTATTCGCGACTTTCGCATGCGATCACACTTGGTCAATTCGCAGGCTCAAAATCTGCGCCAGTTTTCAGCACGACAAAAATCGCCGAGTCGCTAAACGACACATGCTGGGTTCTCACTGGCGCCAATGGTGGCATCATCAATCAAGCACTTGAACAACACGGCCCAGAAGTTGCATCGCGTCGATTGCAAAAACTAGTCAGTGAATTCGGTCGTCATCGCGTGTTGGTCGAACTATGTGATCATGGCGACCCGCTTGATTCGACTCGCAATGATGCACTCGTGCAGATAGCAATGCGCAACAACGTGCAGTGCATCGCAACCAATGACGTCAGCTATGCGTCGCTGCGTGAGCATCGATTGGCTGTTGCACTAGCGGCAGTCAGACAGCGCACAAGTCTTGATGAGATTGACGCTCACTTGCCAGCAGCACCAAGCGCATATATACGTAGCGCCAAAGAGCAGCTTCGGCGCTTTGGTCGCTATCCGGGGGTTGTTGAACTGACAAGCGAAATTGCCAAGTCTTCGGCGTTTGATTTGTCCTTAGTGGCACCAAAACTTCCGCCATTTGTTTGCCCAGACGGCCTAGATGAAATCTCATATTTGCGGTTGCTGGCCGAACAAGGTGCGACTCGTCGTTATGGTTCGCGGCCTTCAAACAATCTTGAAGATCTTTCACTACGGGCAAGAGCTTGGAAGACGATTGATCACGAGTTAGATGTCATTGAGCGACTTGGTTTTGCCGGTTATTTTTTGGTCGTCTGGGACATCGTGCAGTTCTGTCAGCGCTCAAACATTTTTTGTCAGGGCCGTGGTAGTGCAGCCAACAGTGCAGTGTGTTTTGCCTTAGATGTAACCAAAGCCGACGCTGTTTCGCTTGGCTTATTGTTTGAGCGTTTTCTTTCGACAGAACGCGACGGGCCCCCTGACATTGATATTGACATTGAGAGTGGTCGGCGTGAAGAAGTTATTCAATATGTTTTCAATCGCTACGACCGCCATCATGCCGCTCAGGTTGCCAACGTAATCACGTATCGATCTCGTTCTGCAGTTCGCGATATGGCTAGGGCATTGGGTTTTGCGCCTGGTCAACAAGACGCATGGAGCAAGCAAGTCGGCATGTTCGGTTCGCTTGCGAACTCTGAAAACACCGAGCACGAAATACCCGCACAGGTCGTAGATCTCGCGCGCCAAGTTTTAGATGCACCACGACATCTCGGCGTGCACTCTGGCGGCATGGTGATCTGCGATCGTCCAGTAAGCGAAGTTTGTCCGGTCGAGTGGGCACGCATGAAAGACCGCAGCGTCTTGCAGTGGGACAAAGACGACTGCGCCGCTATCGGCTTGGTCAAATTTGATTTACTCGGACTAGGCATGCTTTCGGCATTGCACAACGCCGTAGATTTCATCGCCGAATTTCGCGGCAAGCAAATTGATCTGGCCACAATCCCGCAAGAAGACGAGGTTTATTCGATGCTCTGTCGCGCCGACACCGTCGGTGTTTTTCAAATTGAGTCTCGCGCTCAAATGGCGACGTTGCCAAGGCTCAAGCCGCGTCGGTTTTACGACTTGGTTGTTGAAGTTGCGCTTATTCGCCCAGGTCCAATTCAAGGTGGCTCGGTTCACCCATATATTCGTCGTCGCAATGGCCAAGAGCCAGTCACGTATTTGCATCCATTATTAGAAAATAGTTTGGGTAAAACCTTGGGTGTGCCGTTATTTCAAGAACAGTTGATGCAGATGGCAATCGATATCGCCGGCTTTACTCCCACTCAAGCCGACGAGTTGCGCCAAGCTATGGGTTCAAAGCGTTCGCAGATGCGCATGCAAAAACTTCGTCAGCGTCTGTACGACGGCATGGCGCAAAACAAAATCGTCGGCGCCGTGGCTGACGAAATTTTTGAAAAGATGCAAGCGTTTTCAAGTTATGGCTTTCCTGAGAGTCATTCAGTTTCATTCGCCTATCTCGTCTACGCATCTTCTTGGATCAAATATCACGAGCCAACAGCGTTTTACGCGGCGCTATTGAACGCCCAGCCGATGGGGTTTTGGTCGCCGCACTCACTTGTGCAAGATGCGCGTCGACACGGGGTAGTCGTGTTGAGTCCAGACATAAACGCATCAACAGCCGGCGCGACTCTAGAGCCGCACACCGAGTCTGCCGGTGGGTTCGCGCTTCGACTCGGCATTTCTAGCGTGCGGGGCATTGGCGATGAACTTGCAAAAGCAATTGCAGCAGCAAGACCTTTTACAAGCATGGAAGACCTAGTTCGTCGAGTGCCACAACTTAACTTGACACAAATTGAAACACTGGCAACATCCGGGGCGTACACGCAGTGTTTTGAAATTTCGCGTCGTGATGCACTTTGGTCTGCAGGTGCGGTGATTCAAAGTCGACCAGATCGACTAATGGGTGTGACTACCGGCAGCGATTCGCCACAACTGCCGGGCATGCAGCCAGTCGAGCAATCAATTTGTGATCTTTGGTCAACTGGTATCTCAATAGATGGTCATCCGACTCAATTTGTGCGCAGTCAGTTAAGCAAACTTGGTGTGATCACGGCAAATGAACTGCCAAAAGTCGAAAGTGGCTCTCGAATATTTGTGGGCGGAGTAATCACACATCGCCAACGGCCGTCTACTTCGCGCGGTGTTACATTTTTTAGCCTTGAAGACGAAACGGGCTTGATCAACGTCATTGTCTCGCAGGGTTGCTTTAAACGTTTTCGCTATGTTGCAATGAATGCTTCAGCATTGCTTGTGCGCGGCAAAATTGAATCTTCGCAAGGCGTGGTGAACATCATCGCCGATCACTTGAGCGAGTTAAAAATTGATGCCCGTGGTGTTGGTTCAAGAAACTTTCGCTAAAGCAGCCGCAGCACCGAGTAAAACAAATACGACCCCAGCAACATATTGCTGAATGAAAGGCAATGCTTTGCCCTTTACGAGAACTTCGCGTAACGAACTTGCCGTTAATGCATAAATGCCGTCAATAACAAAACCGCAGAGCACGAATACTGAACCCAAAATCAGCGACTGTCGAGCGTTTGACGAGATATTCGGGTCAATGAATTGCGGCAAGAATGACAGAAAGAACAACGCAATTTTTGGATTCAATGTGTTGATGATGAAACCTTGGCGAAAAGCCTGCGATTGCGTCATCGAACTAGCTGATGTGCTTATCGCTTCGGGCTTGCGTGTCAAAGTGCGTAAGCCAATGAGTACGAGATATGAAGCGCCAAGGTACTTGACGACATTGAATGCATTTTCGCTTGTCGCCAAGATCGCTGAAAGACCAACAGTTGCCGCCAAGACATGCATAAACGTGCCAAGTTCAAGTCCGACAACTGCGGCAAGTCCGATTTGTCGACCATCAGCAACACTTCGGTTGACGATGTAAATGACCGCCGGTCCAGGAATCACAAGTAGTGCCACCGATGCGACAGCAAAAGAAATCAGAGAATTTAGATCGGGCACTTACTCGCTCGGCTGTTCGTTGAGTCCGTCGTTGAATTCGCGATACATCTCATAGATCTCTTTGCAGGCTTGGCACATTGGCAGTTGTTTCGGGTCGCGCGAAGGCACCCAAACATGGCCACAAAGCGCTTCGAGTGGCGTGCCATTGATTCGTGCCTCTAAAACTTTGGCGGCGGCAGATTCATCTTTTTCGGTCTTGACGATATGTGCGACTAGTGGCTTGCCGGTCTGTAGAACATGCTCAGTTTGACGGTCAATTGTCGTGCTTGGTGAAGTTTCAATTGTCGAGGACTGCACGGAGAACACGCTTAATTAAACCATAAGCAAAGATGCTTTTAGACTCAGAGTTTTCGAATCAAACTAGACCGTTTCGCGGTTCGCATCTAGACTGATGTTTATGCCGATGTATGAGTTTCGCTGCAAAACGTGCGATCAAACATTTGAAGAGCGTCGTTCAATGGCCCAAGCAAACGAACCAGCCAAATGCCCGCAAGGTCATGAAAACGCAGTGCGTCTTCTTTCGGTTTTTGCTTCTGTGGGTGGCGCGAGTAGTTCTGCGTCAGCGCCAACAATGCCTGCACCAAAAATGGGTGGGTGTGGCACTGGCTGTGGCTGTCACAGTTAATTGAGAACGTGAACGTCGCCGTGTGCGACGAGCAGCCAGTCAGTTAAAACAAGCCCCGCATCTTGGCATCGATTTTTTGCCATAGAAAACTGTGCTGAATCTGAAGATTGCCGACCAACACCACCTCGTGAGGAGAGGATTGAAATTGAGGTTGTCGCATCAACATTGATTGCCGCCCCAATTATTCGGTCGATGATCTGAGTCAGTTTTAGTTTGGAGTCGAATATGAAAATACCAACGCCACGTTGTTGGTGATCGGTGCATAAAACGACCGTCTCGTTGCGAAGTGGTCGTGAAATTGCAAGCGCAAACACACTGAGTTTTTCGGCCAGTGTTGTGATTGGGTCAAGTTGCGCGCGTGGCACGTCAATTGGTGGCGTAATTGTATGAAGCATTAGATCTCGTTTCGTCGTTGAATACGTTTGTTGAATTCGTGCTCGAATTTATTTGCCGAGGGTAACTAAAGGGTGTTACGCGTTTACGAAATTCACTGCCACAAGAATCAGGGCGACACTAATTACGAGTGGCGCCCCGATCTCAACAAATTTTGGCAAAGAGCGTTTAGTTGGGGTCAAAACAAACAGCCCACAGAGCGCACCTATTGCGGCTCCGCCGAAGTGCCCGCCAATTGAGATGCCCGGTATCGCCAAGGTGATCACAATGTTCAAAACAAAAGTCAGACCTAGACCTGTTTGAAGCGGGTTGATTCCTTGTTGGCGCATGCCAAAAAATGAGGCCGCCATCAGACCAAAAACGGCGCCAGATGCGCCACCAGTTATTGCCTCTGGACTCATAATCAAAGCGCCCACCGAACCGCCCAACAGCGAAGTGAAATAAAGCAGACCAAAGCGCAGTGACCCAATTTTCTGTTCGAACATTTGGCCGAGTTGATATGCCAACAACATGTTCATCGCTAAGTGAAAGACACCAAAATGGACAAAGCCACAACTGAGCAGCCGGTACCAGTCGCCCTGTTCTAGAAACTGACGTGAGATAACAAAATTTATTGACGTCTTGTCGAACCCCGAAAGCGACATCCACAAGTAAAGACCAACATTGATCGAGATGACCGCGTTTGTAACGGTCGGCTTACTGCCTGGTTGACGATAATTATTTCGACGTGCTCTGGGTTTTCTTGGTGCCGACTGTGCGGCTCTTGGTAAAGGCGGTAACGGCGGCGGAACTTGCGGTGGGGGAAACGTCACTTGACTATGAAGAGAGTGTTAGTGCTTCTTGACGATTCGCAAGAAACCAGTTCACTGTTTCATGCAGCCCGTTCTCGAAATCAGTCGTTGCATGCCATCCCAATTCGCGTTCAGCGCGCGATGCGTCTACTCGGCGACGAGGTTGGCCATCAGGGCGTGAAGAATCCCAGACAAGTTCTCCGGCAAAGCCGACGATTCGCGCAATCGTCTCGGCGGTCTCGCGAATTGTGATCTCTCGGTTGTTGCCAAGGTTGAGTGGCTCGGTTGAGTCGTGAAGTTCGCTAGCCAGCAGAATTGCGCGAGCCGCATCTTTCACATATAAATAGTCGCGACTTGCCGATCCGGTTCCCCAGACAGCGATCTTGTCTAGTTTTTGTTCTTTTGCTTCGACACATTTTTTGATCAAAGCCGGAATCACATGAGACACGTCGGGATGAAATTTGTCGCCAGGTCCGAACAGATTTGTCGGAATCAAGAAAGCAAACTTTTGTCCGTATTGTTGGGCATTGACTTGGGCATGAATTAGTAGTGCTTTTTTTGCAATCCCGTAGGGGGCGTTCGTCTCTTCGGGGTAGCCGTCCCAAATTGATTCTTCGCGAAATGGAACTGGCGTAAATTTCGGATAACTACAAACCGTGCCGAGCAGAATTGTTTTTTCAACTCCGGCAACTCTTGCTGCTTCAATCGTGTGCGTACCCATCATCAAGTTGTCAAGGTAGAGCGGTGCAGGTGCAACTTGGTTATAACCAATGCCACCAACCCGAGCAGCAAGGTGCACAACGTGGCTCGGCTTGTGTTTTTGAAACAGATCTAGGGCGACTCCTGGCACGGTTAAGTCGGCTTGCTTGTGTGTGGGTGCAATTACGTTTGCGCCAGCCGAACTAAACGCGGCAACAACGTTGCGACCTAAAAAGCCGTTGCCTCCGGTGACAAGAACTTTGCGATTTTTCCAAAATGTATTGGACGAAGTCCAAGATGTAGTCGACGAAGATTTTTCGTTCATATGGCTACTCACATCGTACGACCCAAAGCCTGTTGTCTTTAGCCGTAAGGGCTTTGCGCCAATTATCAAGCCAACGCGGGCAGAATAGAAGGAATGCGTGTGGCCTACTCTTTGGAACAGTGCTGGCATCGCGTACCAGGAGGCACAGCGACCGCAGCGATTGAAGTCGCCCGCGTGCTGCCAAACTTGCGGCGCGACATACAGCTGATCGGTTTTGCTGGTCGACACAAAACTGCGCCGCAAGATGCATATCAGCCACCGATAAATGTCGAGCAACTTTTCTTGAGCGGTGCGGCACTTTACGAGTCTTCAATGCGATTTGGCTTTCCGAAAGTAGAACAGGCAACAGGTCAAGTTGATCTATTGCATTGCACTTCGATAATTCCGTTTGCTAGTAAATCAAAAATGGTGGCGACGATTCACGATCTTGCTTTTTTGAAGTATCCACAGTTTTTTAGCCGACGCGGCAACTCGGTGTTTCGCCGCAGTCTCAAAATTCTGCTTGAGCGCGCCGATGTTTTGTTGTGCTCGTCTCAGTCCACGCTTGAAGACTGCGCCGAATATGGTTTCTCTCGAGATCGACTTGAACATGTTCCACTCGGAGTAGTTGCCCCAATGGTCATGACTAGCCGAGATCAAGTTAAGACTCGTTACAATTTACCTGACGAATATTTGCTGTTTGTCGGCACACTCGAGCCGCGTAAAAATTTAAGTCAATTGATTGATGCACTTGAAATTCTTGGTGATTCGGTGCCAGATCTTGTTGTTGTCGGGTCTACCGGTTGGGGTGATGTGCCCGAAGCAGAAAACTTGACGAGCAAGACAAAGATGCGGGTGCACTTCGCCGGTTTTGTTCAGCCCAGTGATCTTGGGGCAATTTATGCCGGGGCACAAGTTCTTTGTTATCCATCTTTGATGGAAGGTTTTGGTTTGCCAATTCTTGAAGCCATGAGTTACGGCACGCCAGTCGTGACGAGCAAAGGTTCTTCAACACAAGAAGTGTCGGGTAACGCCGCCGTGTTGGTTGACCCGCTGAACATTGAAAGCATTGCGGCCGGCATCACTCAAGCGATAAGCCACAAAGCCGAGTTGTCGCAATTGGGCCGCAAGCGAGCCAGCGAAATGACTTGGCAGGCCACGGCACAAAAAACAGTCGAAGTTTATGAGCGGGTGGTGCAGTGACTTTGAAAGTCGGTGTGAACTTGCTTTGGTTGCGTAGCGGGCAAGTCGGCGGGTCGCAAGAATATTTGATTCGACAACTACTGGGACTAGAGATGTGCAATCAACAAAACTTCGCGGTGACTTTGTTTGTTCAACCTGGTTTCGGCAAAAATCACCCCGAACTTGCAGCAATTTATGAATACATCGAAGCTCCTAAACATGGTGGTGCGCGAGCGTTGAGAATTCTTCTTGAGCAGACTTGGCTTGCTTTCAAGGTGCGCAAATTTGATGTAGTTCATCACGGCGGTGGCACGATGCCACGCTTTGCCGGAAAGTCGACCGTTCTGACAGTTCATGACGTGCAATATCTTTCATTTCCAGAAAATTTCAGTCGCCTGCGACTTACGTATTTGCGCAAAGTAGTGCCAAGATCTCTCGTCAGAGCATCAATAGTCACCACGCCAAGCGAATATGTTCGCCAGAGACTGATTGAGAAGTTTGCAATTGCGCCGAGCAAAGTGCATGTTGTGCGTCACGGCATTGACGATCAACTCGGTAAGTCGGCCACGAGCGAGCAAGAGTTACGCCGCAGGCTTCGACTCGAAAACAAAGATGTGATATTTCTGCCTGCAGTAACTCATCCGCACAAAAATCACAAGTTCTTGTTGCAACTGATGAAGTCTCATTGGGTTGACAAGAACCTCGTTTTGGTCTGTGCAGGTGGTCAAGGTCGTAGTGAAGTTGACTTTATGCGCGAAGTGCGGCGGTTGAATCTAGATGATCGAGTTGTGCGCATCGGTCGTGTCACTGACGATGATCGCGACGGCTTGCTCAAACTCTCTAGAGCGTTGGTTTTTCCGAGTTTGTATGAAGGTTTCGGTGCACCAGTCATTGAGGCAATGCAACTTGGAACGCCAGTTATTGCCAGCGACTGTGCGGCTCTGCCAGAGATCGTCGGTGATGCTGGTCTTGTACTGTCACTCAAAGTCGAGATCTGGGCTGATTCGCTAGATGTTGTGGCAAGCAAGAAAGAAGCGCTGGTCAAAGCCGGAAAACTTCGGGCAGAGTTTTTCTCGATTGTCAACTCGGGTAAAGATTTAGCGCTGGCTTACGAGGCGACAAATTCATGACAAAAAAGTTGCGACTAATTGTTTTGTGTCCACACTTTGAGCCAGACATGGCGCCGACCGGTGTAGTGATGACAAGAATCGTGCATGAACTCGCAGCCCGCGGTCATCAATTGCATGTTGTCACTTCGTTGCCGTGGTATCGCAAACATCAAGTTGAAGCTGGCTGGTCTGGCGCATTGTGGCGCGTTGAGAAAACTGCGTGGGGTTCAATCACTCGTGTACAACCGTTTGCCGGTCGAACAAAGAGCAACTTGATTCGTCGCGCGGTGGGTTTCGTTCTGTTTAGTTACTTTGTTGGTTTGCGCGCTTTGTTTGCTGGCGGGTTTTGGCGTCGAGTTGATGGAGTGCTCGCCATGTCACCACCGCTCACGCTGGGTCTAATTGGTTGGCACACAAAACTCTTTAGAGGTGGAAAGCTAGTTTTTAATATTCAAGACGTGTTTCCTGATGCCGCAATCGAGACTGGGGCGATCACGAATAAACGGGTGATCGCAGCGGCGTCATGGCTTGAGCGGGTGAGTTACAAGCGCTCAGATTCGGTGGTGCTGTTATCTGATGACTTGGCGAACAACGTGCAGCGCAAACTTGATCAGAAGTTTCATCGACGCGTCAAGGTGATTCCAAATTTTGTAGACACTCAAGCGATCATGCCGATGTCTCGAATGACTAGTTACAGACGCGAACTCGGCATCGACGAATCTCTTGTCGTGATGTATGCCGGCAATGTTGGTTTTTCTCAATCGCTTGAGCTGTTGATTGAAACTGCACGAGCGATTCCAGATGTGATCGTTTTGATTAATGGTGAAGGTGCGGCACGCAAATCTCTCGAGATGGCGGCGCAAGGTTTGGTCAATGTCAAGTTTGGCGACTACCAAGATGTCTCACGCTTGAGTGAAGTATTAGCAACTGGTGATCTTCACGTTGTGCCACTGCGTCGTGGTTTGGGTTCAGTCAGCGTGCCATCTAAAACTTATTCGATACTTGCCGCGGCTCGTCCGATTTGTGCAGCAATTGATCTAGATACTGAAGTGCCTCGAATATTGGCGGCATCGAATGCCGGAGTTTGCGTTGAGCCTGACAATTCGCAGGCGTTTGTATCCGCAATTTCTGCGTTAATTGCCGACCGTAAAACTCTTGAAGAAATGGGTCTACGCGGGCGAAAATGGGTTGAGGGGCATGCTTCGCCCCAGTCGGTTGCGCAGCGTTACGAAGCCTTGTACACGCGATAAGCCTGTAGCATTTCTTCTTCGTGGCTACCTCATCTTCAGCGAAAAAAATCGCCCGTCTGGCTGAAGCCAGCAAAAATCGCAAGGGCCGAAAAGTTCGAATGCAGGGTGGCTCTTTGTTTCCGACGATGATCTTCGTGATAGTCGTGCTTGGCGTCGGCCTTATTGCCTATGCCCGTCAAAGCCAAGAGCGAGTGAGTGCACTCGACACGGCAAAGCAGACCTACTACACAGCGTTCGGCATCTATAAGTGTGATGCATTCATCGAGAACTTGCCGGATGCGACACAATTAGGCGACGATCCTGCAAGTTTGAAGCCAGGTGCCTTTATCGAATCGCCAGGTGTTGTGCGCTGGGAGCCACAAGTGTTGTCTGGCGAGCGTCGCGCAAAACTTGAAACAATTTTTGAGCTTTACGGTTTGAAAGTAACGAACGATTCAATCGAGTTTCCTTCGACTTTGAATAATGGTGAGAAAATTACCGAGATTGACACCAAGTGTGGCGACAAAGATGCAACCGTGCAGGTTGTCGTGTGGGATACAAAAGCTGCGTCATCCAAAGTTTCAATTGCCGAGCTCGGCAATGTGCGTTTGACTGGCAATGGCATGGCGATCACTTTGGCTTTCGTGGCAAAAGATGTTGAAGTGCCACAACCAGTGACGGTCACAGACCTTGATCTTCTGATCACGGGTTAACAACAAAAATCGGAGAAGATCGACAAATGCACGCAGTCGTGCTAGTTGGTGGGTTCGGCACGAGATTGCGACCGTTGACGTTGGCGACGCCAAAACCTCTATTACCGATCGGAAACTTGCCACTTCTTGAGCGGCTGATGACGTCATTAGCCAAAGGTGGCGTAACAAACGCAGTTTTGTCGCTCGGTTTCAAACCCGAACCGTTTCTTGAGGCGTTTCCCACAAACATTTGTGCTGGCGTCAAATTAACTTATGCAGTCGAAGATCGACCATTAGATACTGCGGGCGCAATCGGGTTTGCCGCGCGAGAGGCCGGCATTCATACTCGCGGTGAAACTTTTCTTGTCGCCAACGGCGATGTGTTGACTGACTTAGATATTTCTGAACTAGTTGAATTTCATCGTTCGGCAGGAGCGCAAGGAACAATTCATCTCACTCCAGTCGAAGATCCTTCGCAGTATGGCGTTGTCGAGACGCAAGCCGATGGTCGTGTGCTTCGTTTTGTTGAAAAGCCTTTGCCGGGTCAGTCAAACTCGCGCAATGTGAACGCCGGAACTTATGTTTTTGAAGCGTCGGTTCTTGATCGCATGCCAGGTGTTGCGCCACTATCAATTGAACGCGCAACATTTCCTGAAATGGTTGTTGACAAACAACTTTTTGGTTTTGCAACCGACGACTATTGGATTGACGCAGGTCGCCCTGATACTTATGTTCGTGCCAATCTCGATCTGTCGCAACGCAAACACGGATATTCGGTCGTGGCCGTCAGCACGAAAGCAGAAATTGCAAAATCAGCAACAATTTCACAAAGCATGATTGCCGACGATTGCAAAGTGGGCGAGAACGCTCAAGTTGTGCGCTCAGTTCTGCTTAATGGGGCCAAGGTTGAAGCGAATGCCGTAGTTATAGATAGTGCGGTGATGGGTCATATTGGTTCATTTGCCGAAGTCACCTCATGTCTGGTTGGTATTGACGGCGACGTCCGATCTGGCGCAGTATTGCGTGATGCCAAAGTTCCCGATCCAAACTGAAAGAACCTAATGGCACAAATTAACGGCGTCTTGGTCTGCGGCGGAGCAGGTTTCGTCGGGTCACATCTAGTTGATCGTCTTCTGGCTGACGGCCACAGTGTTGAAGTTGTAGACGATCTTTCGGTGGGATCTCTTGCCAACTTGAGTTCTGCTCGCGCCTCGGGCGGAACATTGAGATTTCACCATCTTGATGTTGCAGCGCCAGAATTTTCAGAATTAATTGCATTGCGCCGACCATCTGTCATTTATCACTTGGCATTGTTGCCGACAGGCGCAACGCGCACCAACGAGATGTTGCGTTCTGCAACTTTGCTTCTTGCCGTACTTGAAGCGGCGCGTCGCTACGCGGTAAAAAAAGTTGTGGTGGCGCTACCAGCGGGCTTGCTTTATGGCGAAGTTCCCGCGCGGCAGTTGCCGGTCAAAGAAGGTCGCAAGTCAGACCCGATGGGTGTCGCGCACGTCATGGCGAACACGTTGGTCGATTTGCTCACCGTCTATCGCGAAAGCTACGACGTTGAGTTCACTGCTCTTGCTATGACAAATGTTTACGGTTCACGCCAACGGTCGAGCGATGGGGTAGTTGCCGCGTTCACCAATGCGGTGGTCAACCAAACTTCGCCTGTGATTTGTGGCAACGGTCGACAGACGCGAGATTTTCTTTTCATCGATGATGCAGTTGATGCACTTGCGCGCGCGATAAACAAAGGTGGCGGATTAGTGATCAACGTCGGCACGGGTGTGCAAACAACGATCAACGACTTGTGGCACCTGGTTGGCAGTCAGACGACGTTGCAAGAAACCTATGAGTCTGCGCGTCACGCTGACTTGCAACGTAATGCGGTTAATGCAACTCGTGCTCGCATTCAACTTGGTTGGTCGCATTGGACATCTCTTGAGTCGGGCGTCGACGAATTGCTCGGACGCAAAAAATAATCAGCGAAACAAATCTTCTTGAGGTGGTCGCACCAGCTCGCTGATTTTTGAGTCGCGAAACCACTCTTTATCCGCGCCACGAATAACTGCAACCGGCACACCAGAAGACTTGCCCATTACAAGTTCGGCAGCACTTGCTAATTCGTCGGCGACAGCAACTTCGGTAACTTGCATAATTCGACCCAAAGAATCAGGAGTGCCCCGAAGGTCAACCACGCCGGCGATACCGGCGATGCCAATTGCGACGTCAGTCAAACCTTTGCGCCACGGCCGACCAAAAGTGTCGCTGATGACAACGCCAACGTTCACGCCGTGTTTGGCGCGAATGATGTCACGAATTCTTCTTGCCGACTTGTCGCTATCAATCGGCAATAACGCCGCGTATCCACGTTCGATGTTCGACAAGTCAATGCCACTATTTGCGCAGATAAACCCGTGCTTTGTTTCGGTAATTATCAAATCACCGCGACGACGTACTATTCGCACTGCTTCTTGTTCGACGAGATGTTTGTGGCTTAGGGGATCGTTGGCATCAATCGGTACAAGACGGCCTTCGGCTTTTGAGACGATCTTTTGAGTCACGACCAGCACGTCATCGTCGAGCAATGGACCATTTGGCGCTTGGCGACAAGCATCGGCGATAATTTCGCCTAGTTGGTCTTGCGGTGAAATTTCACCGATGCCTTCAACTCCCCAAATTGTGAGTCGAGCCATGGTTATTTGTTTGCAGCTTTTGAATTGTTGACCGCAGACGAAATGGTCGTTTGTGCGAGAGCACTAGAAACTTCAGGGCTAGACATGATCGTGTTTGTTACGACACAGTTGACCCCGAGTGATTCAATTGCTGGCTTCAAATGGGCGTCCACGTTGTCAATGATAAGAGTTGCAGCAATTGACGCGTACATGCGGGCGACACCCAGTGCCGACGACTCGTGGCCAAGTTCGTTGAGCATTCGCTCGGCAGGGCCTTTTATTGCGTGACCTCCCACGATCGGCGAAATTGCCACAACTTTACTTCGAACTTTTGTGAGCGTTTCGTCTACTCGCGGCATTGCACGAATTGGACCAATTGAAACAATTGGATTCGACGGTGCAATCACAATCACATCAGCATCAGCAAGTTGGTCAAGAGCATTTGGTTTGGCGTTTTCAATACCGACAAATCGAACCGAGCGTATTGCAATTTGGTGTTTGTGTTTCACGAAATATTCTTGAAAGCTGATTTCTTCGCCGGCTTTACCGGCTGGGCAGTCTTGGGCCAGTTCAACGACTGTTGCAACATCTTGATTTGTCATCGGCACAATTTGCTGTTCAAGTGACCAGGCTGAAGCGATTTCTCGAGTTATCTGCCAAGCGTCGGCACCTTCTGCGCGGCGCGATGTTCGATAAAAGTGCGTCGCCAAATCTTGATCACCCAAGTTGAACCAATCGGGCGCGGCAACCGAGCCAGCAGGGCGCACTTTTGCATATCTCTTTAGTGCATCCATTGCGCGCCAAGATTCATTGCTCAGACCCCACCCGCGTTCGCCGTCAATTGCGTTTGCGAGCGTATAAATCACAGTGTCAATATCGGGCGAAATGTTGAGTCCGTGCAACACAGTGTCGTCACCAGTGTTGACAAGTGCTGTCGTGGTTTTCGCTTCGTTGACCAGTGCTAAGCCACGTAAAAATCTTGCTGCTCCGACGCCGCCAGCGAGCACAACAATTGAGAGTGAACTTTTATTCGCAATCACAACATTGAGCGTACGCAGACAGTTGTCTGTTAGCCACTAGATTAAATAGTCGTTATGGCAAGAGCACTGATCACAGGCATCACCGGTCAAGACGGTCGACACCTCGCCGAGTTTTTGCATACAAAGGGATATGAGGTCTTCGGTCTAGTCAAAGGGCAAAACAACCCCAAGGCCGAATCGATTCGCGACGAGTTTCCATTCGTGCAACTCGTACCGGGTGACCTCGCCGATTTTTCAAGTCTCGTCAGTGCGCTTGAAATGTCGCAACCAGACGAGGTCTACAACCTTGGCGCGATTTCGTTTGTTGCGATGTCGTTTAATCAAGCCGAACTAACCGGCAACATTACGGGTCTCGGTGTCTTGCGAATGCTTGAAGCAATTCGCTTGGTTGGTGGTGCGCGAAAGAATCCAATTCGTTTCTACCAAGCGTCATCGTCAGAAATGTTTGGCAAAGTTCGTGAAACGCCGCAAACAGAAATGACGCCGTTTCATCCTCGTTCGCCTTACGGTGTAGCAAAAGTATTTGCCCACGACATCACCGTGAACTATCGCGAGAGCTACGACATGTTCGCATGCTCAGGTATTTTGTTCAACCATGAAGGTCCGCGCCGCGGGCTCGAATTCGTTACACGCAAGATCACTAACTCAGTTGCACGAATCAAACTTGGTCTGCAAAGCGAAATCGTCTTGGGCAATCTTGAAGCCAAACGTGACTGGGGCTATGCGGGCGATTACGTCGAAGCAATGTGGATGATGCTTCAGCAACCAAAGCCAGACGACTTCGTCATTGCGACCGGCAAAACAAATTCAATCGAGCAATTGCTTGAAGTCGCGTTTACTGCAGCCGGGTTAAAAGACTGGCGACAATATGTTCGTCAAGATCAGAGATTTTTCCGTCCCGCCGAAGTTGATTTGCTGATCGGTGATGCAAGCAAAGCAAAAGCAAAACTTGGCTGGCAGCCAAAAGTCGACTTTAATTCTTTGATCGAGATGATGGTTCGCCACGATATTGATTACGAGACGAAGCGCTCAAAATAGTTTTTCGGCTATTTAAGTTTTTTAAACTGCTGTAGTTACTGACTCGATATCTACGGTTGCGCCCGACTTCAACAGGGCTTTCAGACTCAAAGCAAATGAAACTAAAGCAACAGTTGAACTGACAACGAGAGCAACTTCAACCCGCAAAAACAAGTCTTGGCTTACCTTCCAGGCGCATATCACGTAACTTAAAAACGACAAGAGCCAACCAAGAGCAACAAGCCGATGGCCGCGCAAGGCGATAACTGCTTGGGCAATCGCGAGTGCCATCATGTAAATGGCGCTTGCAAGAGCCAGAAGTGTGAGTGTGCGTCGATCGATTCCGCCGCCATAAACCAAATCCAAAAAGAACGGTCCAAACAAAAAAGCACCAATAGTGCCAAATACGCCGACACCAATCACGAGCACAACTAAGCGTCGGAATCCAATCTTGAATTCGACTAGATCTCCACGCGCCGCCAACCGTGTAAGACGTGGCAAGAGTGCTGCTTGAACTGCTTGAAACAAAAATAATGGCACGCGTGTCAGCAAAACAGCGTTGCCGAATTGTGTGACACGAATTGCATCTTGTGAGTCACCCAGAATGTCGACAGTTAATGGGCCTGCGTTCACGAGCGCTGCAGCGAAGATAGAGCCACCCAATAACCAGACAAGATTCTCTGTTATTTCTGACCAAGTAGCTGGTGGCCCAGATTCGGTTTTGAGTTGACCCGCCAAAAGTACGATCATCACACCGATGATCGGAGTAATGACAATTATCAGTGAATATGCCGACAGTTGAGTTACACCGAGAAGCAAAAGTGCCGTGCACGCTAAAACACGAATTGCACCATCGGCGCCAACGATAAAGCCGTATGCAGAAAACTTTCCGAGACCAGAAGAGAGACCTTTGGTGAAATAAAGAGCGCCATATGTGACGATTGCTATCGCCAAACTCACCGTGATAATAACGTTGCCTTCAAATAAGTTGTCATTGATCATTGGTGAGAGCAAAAGAATTAGCGCCAACAGAAAGACAACGGTTACGACACAAAGCAATGCAACTTTTTTGACAACTGGCCCGACACCTTGATTTAGGGCTCGGCGATGGGCGACTGCCCGACTCAGTTCTTGCTCAATCGGCAAAAAGAATCCGGGAGCGATTGCAAACATCACGAACCAAAGCGATACGAGGGGCTTAAATTTCTCTTGACCAAGAGCTTGTTGACCAATTTTAAAAAATATGTAAATAGTCACACCAGCAACCAAGAGGCCGATGCCTATCGAGAGTGTGCCTTCAGGAATAGCGCTGCGCTTGTTGTCAGTCGGCAACGATGAATTGGCAGATTGTTGCGACATCGTGATCAAGGTTAGTAGTCAGTGCCGAATTAGTAGTCTTATGGCATCGTGAGCAATGAGCCAGTAGAAGAATCTCAGAGCCAATCAGTCACTGCGCCACCAGTTGTTACTGCAATGGTGGTGCATCAGCCTGGGGCTTGGTTTGAAGAAGTTCTTGCATGTCTGGCCGCCCAGGATTACCCGAACATCAGCCATGTCTTTTTCTTAACTACTCCGATTACCGAGTCGGGTGCCGACACCACGCAAGCCAATCTCGTATCTCGACAGATCACTGACGTGTTGCCCAATGCAGTTGTCCGAATTGTTGAAGGTAACCCTGGTTTTGGTCGGCAAGTTAACGAGCTTCAACGCATCGTCGAAGGTGAAGGCGGCTTGTTTTGCATTATGCACGACGACGTCGCTTTAAATCCTTCAACTCTGCGAATCTTGGTTCAAGAACTCTTTATTTCAAACGCAGCAGTCGTCGGACCAAAGCTCGTGGACTGGCAGAATCCAACAATTTTGCAGTCAGTCGGCTTTGGCATCGATCGTTGTGGCGAGATCGATCCGTTCATTGAGCGAAATGAACGTGATCAAGAACAACACGACTCGGTTCGTGATGTGTTCTTCGTAAGTTCAGCTTGCATGCTGGTGCGATCAGATATTTTCCGTGAACTGAACGGATTCAGTCAAGACATTTCGTTTTTTGGTGAGGATCTTGAATTCTGTTGGCGGGCTCATCTGAGCGGAGCGCGAGTGATTGTCTCGCCAACTGCAGTTGCCAAGCACTTAAACAACTTTGCGGGGCGCTCACCAAATTCGGTCTCGCGTGGCGTTGTCGCACAACACCGCGCACGAACCGTTGCCACACTTACGAGTCGCTTTCGGTTGCCGCTTGTGTGGCTACAGATGCTGCTTACTTCGACTGTTGAAACGGTCGTCGGCGTTTTCACTGGTTCATTTCGCGAGTCGCTCGCGGGTCTTAGGTCGACACTTGCACTGGTTATAGATGGGGCTTATGTCTGGCGTAGAAGGCGAGAAGTTCGCCCGTTGCGTCGTGTGGCCGCAAGCGAGATTGCCAAACTGCAAGTCAAGGGTTCAGCCCGAGTTACTCGTTTCATTCGGCACCGCCGAGCAGTGGCCTCAATCGAAATTGCGTCGCTCGTTGACACAAAAAAGAGATGGAAGCAAAGCTCAACACGAACGGCCGGCACAACGCTATTAGCTGTTTTCTTTTTGATAATTTTTGGCAGTCGTCAAATTATTACTGACTCTTCTCGCGCGATTGGCGAAATGTTGCCGTTTGAAAATGGGTCACTCACATCAGGCTCGTTGTTTTCAAGTTTTCTCTCAGGTTGGTGGTCAAGCGGCTTTGGTGAAGCGTCAGCAAACCCAACCGGAATCGGTTTAGTGTCAATTGGCTCGTTTCTGCTTTTCGGCAATCTTGCCCTCATTCAAACTTTGATGATCGTTGGATCACTGTTCATCGGACTATTTGGCATGTGGCGTCTTTGTGGCGCATTTGCCAACACTCGCGTGCGGCTTGCAGGTGCTGTGGTTTATGCGGCGCTTCCGCTTTCATTTGAGGCGATTTCGCGGGGCCGACTTTCTGCGTTGTTGTGCATCGCGGCTGCGCCATGGTTGCTCGACATTTTGAATCGATATCAAGATGCTCAAGCGCAAGGCTTGGTTCGTCGCACTCAACTTGTTGCGGGCTTGACGTTGATCCTTGGTCTTGTTTTTGCCTTCACGCCGAGTATTGCAATCGTTGCATTGATCATGATTCTGCTTTGGATCTTTTCATCGTGGCTTGGTGGTGTTCTATTAAAAGATTTGCTAAGTGTTGCGTCAATCGGCTTTGTCAGTTTGATCGGCGCAATCTTCATCAACCTTCCGTGGTCAATGCATTTTGTCTCAAAATCATGGTGGCAACTACTTGCAGGTGATCAAGGTATTTCAAATCGCGAGATTGGTCTAGGTTCGCTCGCACGACTTGACCTGGGCAATATGCGTGGCGGCTTTTTGGTGGTTGCCGGATACTTTTGTGTTGTCTGTGCTTTGATCGTCGCCACTTCATGGCGCAGGCTTTGGGCAATTCGCGCTGCAGTATTCGTGACATTCGGCTTGCTGCTTGTGGTGCTTGATGATCAAGGAAAACTTCCGTTCGCGATACCCCAACCATCAGCAATGCTGGCAATCGTGGCGTGCGGTCTGGCCATCGCTGTTGCAACCTGTCTGAGCGTTTTCGCTGAAACAAATCTGAGTCGTTCATCTGATTGGCGCAGGTCGCTGAGTCTGCTGGTGCCGATTTCAATTGCGCTCATGATCGCGCCAACTCTTCTAAGTGTTACTGACGGTAGATGGAATCAGCCCAAGACTTCAGTTTCGCAATTGCTTGTGCAACTGCCAGACAACCCAAGCGAGGGCAACTATCGAACTTTGTTTGTGGGGGATCGCGATCTGTTGCCAGTATCAACGAACGCGGTTAACGGCGAAGTCTCATATGGTGTTGCAGACGACGGCCCGGTGAATTTCACTTCAATTTGGGCACCGCAAGAAACGCCGATGAATGTTGCCGCACAACGCGCACTTGAATCTCTAGTTGCCAACGACACGATTCGGGTCGGTCGCTTGATGTCGCCGCTCGCAGTTCGCTATTTCGTGGTGCCACTTGGTGAACAACCTTCGTTGGCCGCTCAAAAATTGGTCGAGTCGCTGTCAAATCAACTTGATCTTCGCCGCACTTATTTTGCGCGAGATTTAGTGATCTTTGAAAATGTCTCATGGTTGCCAATTGTCAGTGTCTTGGACGAAGAGTCGTCTGTGGCCAGTCAGCAGGCGAGTGATGTTGCTCTCACCAGCCAAAATCTCAAGTCAGTTAGTCCATTGGTCGTAGACGAAAATTCTGTGGCCGACAAAACTGCTAGAACCCAATTTGCAGGTGGCACAGTGCATGTTGCAGTCCCGTTTGATTCACGATGGCATTTGGTCGTTGATGGAGCACAGCTCACGCCAAGGGTTGCATTTGGTGCTTCGACTGCATTTGATGCTCCGATAGCCGGGGTTGCGAGCTTGGAGTATCAAACTTCAATACAACGGTATATATTTTTAATTTTGCAAGCACTTGCATGGCTGGCTCTTTTGATTTTGGCGGCAAATGTTTCACGCTTCCGTGGTCGTATGCAAAAAATTGGTTCACAACGGGTGAAATTGATTACCGATCCGGCTCAACCCGAACAAAAAATAGATTTGGCAAATAGATGAGAAAAATTCAGTGGAGATTTGCCTTTGCTCTTATTGCAGTTGATTTGGCGCTAGTCGCAGCAGTTTTTGTCAACCAAGCTGGCAAAGCCGAATCAAGTGCCGATGTCGATCAGGTCTCAGAGAATATTTTTGGCGTTTCGTCAATGCCGAGTGTTGCTGGCATCTTGCAGACCTCGTCTTCTTGGTTCTGTCCTGGTGTGCCCGCGTCCGAAAAAACTGTCACGAGTGAAATCATCGTCGCAAACTCTTCGGACATTCCCGTTACGGGCAAAATCACCTACCTCTCGACCGACAAACCTGCGGCCTCTGCCGTTCTGGTTGTTCAGCCATTTACGAGAAGTGTCTTTGATGCAACGGGCGGTCGCAAGAGCAGGTATGTGAGCGCGATTGTTGAACTCGACAATGGTGGTGCTGCAGTCGAGCAGCGAATAATTCATCCTGCTGGTGACTCGGTGGCTTTGTGTGCGAACAAGCCGTCTGATCGTTGGTTCTTCGCTGACGGATTTACTGGCGCAGAGAGCCTGTTCAATATTTTGCTTACGAATCCATTTCCGGATTCGACTGTTGTAGATGTCAGTTTTGTTACTGCTGAGGGCAAACGTGACCCCGCGTCACTCAAGGGCATCATCATTGAACCTGAAAGTGTTTATTCGTTGTCGATGGGTGACGAGGGTGCTCGTAATGAGGCAGTTCTTGCTGTTTCGATTCGTGCATCGTCTGGTCGTTTTGTTGCCGGCAAACTCGAGCACTTTTTAGGTCGGGGGCGACTCGGTTATTCGAGTTCGCTCGGTGCTCCGGCTACGAGTCGTCAATGGTGGTTTGCCGGAGGACAAAAGAATCTAGATACCGATGAAGAGATAGTTGTTTTTAATCCAACCGATCAAGACAAAGCGGTAAGCGTTGCTTTTTTGACTGGCGACACCGATGAGATATTTCGAGAGCCACTTGTATTGACGATTCCTGCTGGGCGAGTGACCACATTAGAGACATCAAGTTTGCCCGCAATCACGAACGGCAGATATGGAATTCTCGTTACAAGTATCACCGATGACTTCGTGACAAGTGTTGACGACTCTTCGGTTGAATTTGTTGTTGTCGAACAGGTCTTAACTCGCAAAGTTGAAAAAAGCACTGGCACGACGGTTACTTTTGGTACCCCATCTGGATCTCCGTCGCGTGTTTGGACAATTCCAAGCGGAGTCACAGCTGTAGGTGGCTCGCTAATTATCGTGAATGCAACTTCGTTGGCGAGCACGTTGAAGATTTCAACTGTTGGGCCAGCTGGTGCTGTTGCGATTGAAGGCTTTGAAACAGTTCAGTTGGGTTCTGCTGCCGTTCTTGAAGTCAAAGTTCCACCGACTGCTGGTCTGTTGCAGATTCTCGTCGAGTCAGACAACGAGATCGTGGTGCAACGCGAAATCACGCGCGGTCACGACCTTGTCGGTTTCTCAAGCGTGCCGGGTTTGCCATATCGATCTGCCGGCATCACTAATACACAGGGTGGCAAATAGTGCAAACGCTCGTCGCGGTCGCTGTTTTATTAACCGCAGCCGTTCTAAGTGTTGTGTTGCGTCGCCGAAAGCCAGATGCTCCGGCGCAAGCTCAAGGTGTGGTGCCGCACCAGGTTGATAGAAGCGACTTTGACGCGACACAAAAAAATTGGCTTGTCGCAATTTTCACCTCTTCGACATGTGATGCGTGCAAAGACGTAGCGACTAAGGCTCAAGTTCTCGCAAGCAAAGAAGTTGCCGTGCAGATAATTGACTTTGTTGAGATGCGTGAATTACACAAGCGATATCAAATTGACTCGGTGCCAACAACAGTTATTGCAGATCAATCTGGGGTTGTGCGATTTGCAACGGTTGGTCCGATCACCGCTACTGACTTATGGGCAGCACTGGCAAAGTGCCGTGATCCGCAAGTGTTAAACGATGTCGCTTCGTGTCGTGATGCAACTCACGACAGTTTGACTAATTAGTTTTCGCTTGATTCGTTAGATTTTTTTGGTGCGCCAGGCGATGGCTCAACAATTTGTGGTCTGCCGAGTCCGTCTTGAACAAGGCGAGCAACGGTCGCGCCGTCGATAGTTTCTTGCTCGAGCAGGCTCTGAGCCACAAGATCAAGACCTGCACGATTCTTTTCGAGCAAGACTTTTGCGCGGGCTTCTTGCTCGCGAAGGATTAATCCAATTTCTGAGTCGATCATTCGAGCGGTCTCGTCTGAGTATTCGCGACCGTTAGTCATTAAGTCTTCGCCTAAAAAGACCTGCTGCTGAGAACTCCAGGCCATTGGGCCAACCGCGTCGCTCATTCCCCATTCGCGCACCATTCGTCGCGCAATTGAAGTTGCCTGCTCAAGGTCGTTTGCGGCGCCACTATTCAAATGACCAAACACAATCATTTCTGCAACACGGCCACCCATGGCTTTGCAGATCATGTCTTTGAAGTAGTCACGAGAATATGTATGTCGCTCTTCTGGCAGAGTCCATGTAACACCAAGCGCCATGCCACGCGGCAAGATCGTCACTTTGTGCAGTGGATCACTGTGGGGTAGAACAGTTGCAAGAACCGCGTGACCACCTTCGTGATATGCAGTTGCTCGTTTTTCTTCGGCGTTAAGGATCAAACTTTCACGACGAGCACCCATGATCACTCGGTCACGGGCATTTTCGAAGTCGATGTGTTCAATAACTTTTGAGCCTCGACGCACGGCGAGCAACGCCGATTCATTGACAAGGTTTGCAAGATCTGCGCCACTCATTCCTGGTGTTGCTTTGGCCATCGTGTCGAGAACGACGTCGGTACCCATTCGCTTGCCTTTTGAGTGCACGGTCAGAATCGCCAAGCGCTCTTCACATTCTGGCAACGGCATTATTACTTGACGATCGAAGCGACCTGGTCGCAAAAGTGCTGCATCCAAAATGTCAGGACGGTTTGTCGCCGCCATAACAATCACGCCTTCTGTTGTTTCGAATCCGTCCATTTCGGCGAGCAACTGATTTAAAGTCTGCTCACGCTCGTCATGTCCGCCACCAAGACCTGCGCCACGCTTTCGTCCGATTGAGTCAATTTCGTCAACGAAAATAATTGCTCTACCCATTTTGCGGGCTTGCTGAAAGAGATCGCGCACGCGACTTGCGCCGACGCCGACGAACATTTCCATGAAGTCAGAACCCGTCACCGACAAAAAGCCAACACCTGCTTCGCCAGCCACCGCACGCGCGAAAAGAGTTTTACCGGTGCCCGGAGGGCCAACTAGCAAAACACCTTTAGGAACGCGAGCACCGATCTCTTTGAAGCTCTCGGGCATTTTCAAGAAGTCAACGACTTCGCGAATCTCTTGCTTGACGCCGTCATATCCGGCAACGTCGGCAAATGTAGTTGCGGGTTTATCGGCGTTGTAGTTTTTGGCTCGGCTACGACCGATCGACATGATGCTTCCGGCTTGACCCATGGCTCGACGTTGCATCCAAACGAAAAAACCCATGATCAAAATGAATGGCAATAGAAGTGGAATCAAATTCGTAAAGAAGTTGCCTTGCGGTGTCGCATAGTCATAGTCGACACCTTTTTCTTTGAGCAAAGTTTCGTCTGCATCAGAAAGAATCACGGCACCGGTCGTCGCGAATTCGCTGCCGTCTTTGAGGGTTCCGCTGATTTCATTCGAAAGATTGTTGATTTGAACTTGTGTCACTTGATTTTGTTTGACAAGTTCCAGAAACTCTGTGTACGAAACTTTCGTAGCGGTGGATGCTGGCCACAATCGAGGTCCGGCTATTAACAAGACGACCACGGCCACGATTGCCCATGTCGCCCAACGGGGCATGTTTGGTTTTTCGGTGTCGCTACTTACATTTGATTTTTTTTGAGTCTTTTTTGAAGACTTCTTGTTCAAAAAATTTGCAGGCTTCTTGCGGGCGGCAGGCTTACGCTTTGACGACGAAGGCTTTGCTGGTGGCGGTGGGGGAGGAAGTTTGGTCACGCTTTTAATGATACGACCCGATGTTGAAACCCTGCAATGGCGAATGTCTCGTTCTCGGCAGGGTATTCGCCTGACTTGAAATCCCCTGTGGCCGATGACTCATCAATTATTGTTATCTCTATGGTTCGTCGTTGTTCACGTTGCACATGTAACGAACTCGCAACAATTACTTTGACCTATCAATACAGTCGTGCCTTGGTATGGATAGATGACTTGACCGCCGAGCGAGATCCGCACGCTTATGATTTGTGCGATCGACACGGCGTAAGAATTACGGCTCCGTCTGGTTGGAGGCTCGAAGATCGCCGCAACCGTTTCAGAGTTGTAATGCCAAACCGCCTCGCGGGATGAACCAATCGCCGTGGGCTCCGCCCTATGGGCAGGAGCCGGCAAGAAGCCAAACTTTTAATCTAAAGACGGTCATTTTGACTTGGACCGCGAGTTACTTCGTGGCGCTGTTCGTCAGTTCGGCAATTCTCGTGGCAACTGGCAACACAGACATAGTTTCTGGCAAAGAACCGAAGTGGTTCTTGGGTGTTTCTGCGCTTGCACTTTGGGTTCCGTTCATTATCGGTTTGTATCTGGTCTCACAGAAACTTGGTAGCCAAAGATTTTCGAGCGACTTTTTTTTAAAGTTTCGGCGTGTCGATCTTTGGGGTCTTCCGATTGGCATCGCAGGTCAGCTTGTTCTCGTCGGGCTTGTGACTTGGCCATTTCGTGTTTTGTTCCCTGAAAAATTTGCCCCAGAACTGATCGAGAAGCGAGCGCAAGACTTATTCAACAACGCAACTGGCCCATGGTTGATCGTTTTGATTTTGGTCGTTGTCATTGGCGCACCGTTTGTTGAAGAGTTGGTATATCGCGGCTTTATTCAGTCAGGATTAAAAAACCGTTTAGGAAGTTCAGTCGCTGTCGTTATTACTGCCGTTTGGTTTGCCGCCGTTCACCTTCAACTTGTCGAGTTTCCCGGCCTGCTCGCGTTTGCGCTCGTCCTCGGTTTTTGTTTTCATCGAACTCACAGAATTGGCATGTCAATTGTTGCGCATGTCGCGTTTAATGCGACTGGTTTGTTGCTCGTGGCCCTGCTCTAATCAAGAACAACTATTCACGACTAGAGTTTCTACGCAGTGAAGCAAATTAATTTTCGCAGTTGGACCGCTCAGCAAATTACTTCGGCTGTGATCGTTGCTGGTTCAACTTTGATGTTGTTAATGACCCTGCACCCAGAGTTGATATTGCGAAACAACACGCCAACTGGCGGAGACATGGGCGCACATGTCTATGGTCCGGCGTTCTTGCGTGATTTTTTGTTGCCTCATTTTCGCTTAACGGGTTGGAGCAATGACTGGTACTCGGGTTTTCCGATGTATCGCTTCTACATGGTTTTGCCCGCACTTGCAGTTTTGCTAATTGATCTGATCTTGCCGTATGGCATCGCGTTGAAAATTATTGCCGTTCTCGGAATCTTGACACTGCCGGTTTGCGTTTGGCTATTTGGCAAGTTTGCAAAATTTCTCTTTCCGATTCCTGAACTGTTGACATTGGCATCTGTTGTCTTTTTGTACGACGAGAGTTTTACGATTTACGGCGGCAATATCGCATCAACAATGGCCGGTGAGTTTTCGTTTTCAATTTCGTTGTCACTAGCTATTTTGACTTTCGGGCTTTTAATTCGAGCTTTTGAAGAACATCGAGGCAAGATGCTGACTGCTGTTGTGCTTGCTCTTGGCGCATTGAGTCACGGCATTGTTTTGTTGTTCGTTTTCGGTGGAGTAGTGCTGCTGGCCGCAATTTGGTACACCAAAAAGACAACAATCACCGCTGTAACAATTTCTGTCACGGCAATTTTGCTCTCTTCGTTTTGGGTTTTGCCGTTCTTGACTGGTCACGCATATATGACCGATATGAAATATGAACCAAGACCGAGTGGCGCGAGTGATTCTTTTTGGAAAATGTATTTTCCTTTGGCAACTTTTTGGGATGTCCTGATTTTTGTTTTCGCTTGCGTGGGTTTCGCAGTGTTCGTCAAGCGTCGCAATCGAACCGGCATCTGGATGGGTGTCTATTGCGTCGTGTTGGTATTTGGCGTTTACTTTGGTCGCGAGAGTTTGCCAGTAATCGGTTTGTTATGGAATCCACGGCTATTGCCATTCTTATATTTGTTGCGCTATTTCCTCATGTTCGTTGGCATGTATGAGTCAGTAATTTGGTTGATGGGTTTTTATCAACTTCAGCGCCTTGGCCGACAGGCTTTAACCCGCAGTCCAGATCAAGAATTGATTCCGCTTGCCTCAGTGCGTGAAAATCCGAGATTTAACTTGTCATGGATAACAGCGATGACCGTCTTGGTGGTTGGCGTGATTGGTTTTCGTTTTCAAGAAATGCCGTTTGGCAAAATCACAACAAATGCGGCGGGCGAGACAATATATAAATGGGGTTTGATCACTACAAAAGCGTCCAACGACGGTTTTGTTGACGGTTGGGCTCGCTGGAACTTCACCGGTTACGAAGGCAAGAGTGCCTATGCCGAGTATCGCACCGTCGTAGAAACTATGAAGGGTTTGGGTGAAGACCCGCAACATGGTTGTGGTCGCGCACTTTGGGAGAACAACGGCGAACTCAATAAATATGGCACGACGATGTCTCTAATGCTTTTGCCGCACTGGACAAATGGTTGTATCGGTTCGATGGAAGGCTTGAACTTTGAGGCTTCGGGTACGACGGCATATCACTTCATCGCTGCTGCGGCAATGTCAAAGCAGAGCAGCAATCCTGTGCGCGAACTTCGCTACGACGACAACAACGCGGGTCTTGGTGTGAGGTATTTGCAAGAACTTGGGGTGCGCTATTACATGGCGTTTACTGCTGAGGCAATCAATCAAGCAAACATGCAGGCGGCGCTCGTCAAAGTTGCTCAAAGCGGACCGTGGTCGATTTATCAAGTGGCCGAAAGCGAACTTGTTGTGCCGATGAAAGTTCAACCGGTTATTGCCACGAACAGCCAGTCTGATCCCAAAGAGCGTTGGCTCGAGATCGGAACGAGTTGGTTTCAACATCCAGAAGATTGGGCGGCGACACCAGTTGAAAGCGGGCCTGATTCATGGCAAACAGTTGACGTGGTAGTTGATTTGAATCGCCGACAAGGCGAACCCAACGACCCGTCGCGACGAGTCGACATCGTGACTGCTTCGCAGCAAATAAATGTAGTCGAGCTACCGGTAGTGCAAGTTAGCAATACAAAGCTTGAAGACGAGGCCATAAGTTTCACAGTCGACAAAGTTGGCGTACCTGTGCTTGTACGAATGAGTTACTTTCCGAATTGGAAAGTAACTGGAGCCAGTGGTCCATATCGAGTGGCGCCAAACATGATGGTTGTAATTCCAACGCAGAAAGATGTTCGACTTCATTACGGCTATACAAAGATTGATTTCTTTGCATACTTTTTGACGTTGGCAGGCATTGGCGTTCTGGTCGTGCGATGGCGCGGTCGACAAGTTGCACAGCGGCGAAAACTTGCAAACGCAAATCGCGACCAGCAACTTGTGACGGCTTGACGCGAATAGACTCGTTTGTCGTGCCAAATTTAGATGCAATAGTCAAGGCTTATGACATTCGGGGCACAGTACCCGACCAACTTGATTCGGTCGCTGCACACGCGCTTGGTGTCGCGTTTGCAAAATTCGCAAATGCGAAAATGATCGTCGTCGCCCACGACATGCGACCGAGTGGGCCAGATTTAGTCGAGGCATTTCAAAGAGGTGTCACCGAACAAGGTGTTGATGTAATCAATCTGGGACTCGCAAGCACCGACATGCTCTATTTTGCCTCGGGCAAATTAGATGCACCAGGGGCAATGTTCACCGCTTCGCATAATCCTGCCCAGTACAACGGCATCAAGTGTTGTTTGTCGGGCGCAAGATCCATCGGCATTGACAATGGTTTGCGCGAAATAAAAGTAATCGCGCAAGATGTCATAAATGGAACCGGGCCGGCGAATGCAAAAACGCCAGGTGAAGTAACCAAAAAAAATATGCTCGCCGAATTCGTGGATCATGTTGTTGGGTTCATCGATGTCACAGCAATAAGCAAGCTGAGAGTTGTCGCCGATACGGCCAACGGCATGGGCGGACTTGTCGCTCCCGCAGTTTTCGATCGACTCAAGAAGTTTGAAGTTGAGATCATGTACGGGGAGCTTGACGGCACTTTTCCAAATCATCCGGCAGATCCGATTCAGCCGGCGAACCAACGCGATCTGCAAGCAAGAGTGATTGCAGGAAAATTCGACGTTGGATTGGCTTTTGACGGAGACGCTGATCGCGTCTTTTTGGTGGACGAGACCGGCAAGAGCGTTTCTGGAAGTACGACTACTGCATTGTTGGCCTCGGTCTTTTTGCGAGAGAACCCCAATGCGACAATTTTGTACAACTTGATTTGTTCAAGAATTGTGCCTGAGACGATCACAGAACTCGGTGGCAAACCAATTCGCACAAAAAATGGACACAGTTACATGAAGCAAGTAATGGCACAAACCGGTGCCGTATTTGCTGGTGAACATTCGGGGCACTACTACTTTGCAGACAACTATCGGGCAGATAGCGGTCTGATTGCAACGATGGTTATTTTGGGTGAAATGTGCCGGACGGGAAAGTCACTCTCAGAGTTGCGCAAACCATTTGAAAAATATGCGAACTCTGGTGAGATCAACACTCAGGTCGAAGACATGCAGGTTGTTATTGATCGAGTAACCAAGAAGTATTCGGCCTTTCCACAAGACCACTTAGATGGCTTGACTGTCGATTGCGGTTCGTGGTGGTTCAACGTTCGACCATCAAATACAGAGCCACTTTTACGCTTGAATCTTGAAGCAGCGACTCGCGAAGAGTGTGACGAGCACGTCGCCGAGTTGTTGATGCTCATCACTGCTTAAGAGTCGTAAGTGTTATTGTGTAAATCGTGTCTACAGGGAAATCTTCGCTAAATCCTCGTCTGCTTGAGATTTTGGCCTGTCCGAAAGACAAAGGAAACTTGATTTACTTCGAAGATGAAGAGATGCTTTACAACCCGCGTTTGCAGATGCGTTACGAGGTTCGCCAAGGTATCCCGGTGATGTTGATTGACGAAGCGATTGTTGTGACTCAAGTTGAGCACGAGCGTCTCGTTGCCAAGGCTGCTCAACTCAATTTAAAAACTACTTTTTAAAACAAAACAAGGAGAATCATGTCATCTTCATCATTTGCCGCGCGCAAAGATTATCGAGTCGCAGATCTGTCACTTGCGCCGTTCGGCCGCAAAGAGATTCATCTTGCCGAACATGAGATGCCAGGGTTGCGCGCTCTTCGCAAAGAGTTTGGTGCATCAAAGCCTCTAAAGGGAGCGCGAATTTCGGGTTCTTTGCACATGACAATTCAGACTGCTGTGCTGATTGAGACTCTTGTTCATCTCGGCGCCGAAGTTCGATGGGCTAGTTGCAATATTTTCTCGACTCAAGATCATGCGGCCGCGGCCGTAGTAGTCGGCCCAGAGGGAACTCAAGAAAATCCTCAAGGTGTGCCTGTTTATGCATGGAAGGGCGAAACGCTCGAAGAGTATTGGTGGGCAACCGACCAAATGATGACTTGGCCCGACGGTGATGGACCAAACATGATTCTTGATGATGGCGGCGACGCGACGATGTTGTTGCACAAGGGCGTTGAATATGAAAAGACAGGTGTCGTTCCAGATCCGACCACGGCAGCAAATCCAGAGTTGGCAATTGTTCTTGGCTTGTTGCAACGAGGTCTGAAGACAAGTCCGAGTCGTTGGACCAAAATGTCTAAGTTAATCAAAGGCGTTACAGAAGAGACGACAACTGGTGTAAAGCGTCTCTACAAGATGGCTCAAGATAAAGAACTTTTGTTTCCTGCGATCAACGTCAATGACAGCGTGACGAAAAGCAAGTTCGACAATCTTTACGGCTGTCGACACTCGTTAATAGATGCACTGAACAGAGCCACTGACGTGATGATCGCCGGAAAGATGGCAGTTGTGTGCGGCTATGGCGACGTGGGCAAGGGTTGTGCTCAAAGTCTTCGTGGGCAGGGAGCTCGCGTTGTTGTGACTGAGATTGATCCGATCAATGCACTGCAAGCAGCGATGGAGGGTTACATCGTCGACACATTAGAAAATGTGCTCAAGGTCGCCGACATTTTTGTTACTGCCACCGGCAACGAGGCAATCGTGACTGCCGAACATATGTCAAAAATGAAACACAATGCCATTGTCTGCAACATCGGCCACTTTGACAACGAGATTGACATGGCAGGTCTTTCTCGCAGCGGTGCAACTCGAGACGAGCTCAAGCCAGGCACAGATCTTTGGACGTTTAGCGACGGCCATGCAGTAATTGTGCTCGCTGAAGGTCGTCTCGTGAACTTGGGTTGCGCGACTGGTCATCCAAGTTTTGTTATGAGTTGCTCGTTTACGAACCAAGTAATCGCTCAGATTGAATTGTTCAACAACACCAAGAGTTATCCGCTTGGTGTTTATGTTTTGCCCAAGCACCTGGACGAAAAAGTTGCATCACTGCATCTTGATGCTCTGGGGGCAAAGTTGACAAAACTCTCAGACGAACAGTCTGACTATTTGGGTGTTGCTCCGAGTGGGCCATTCAAGGCCGAGCGCTACAGGTATTAACTACAAAAATTAAATAGTCGGTTTTTTCATTGCCAGACGGGGCAGAAAAAATTGCACGAGTGGGCCGACGCCCAAAGCAAATGCGAAAGTTGCTATACCAACTTGGCCGCCTAGCAAAAAACCTGTAACAAGTACTGCGACTTCAATTGCGGTGCGACCAACTCGAATTGGAATGCCACGCTTGGCCAAACCTGTCATTAATCCGTCACGCGGTCCTGGTCCAAGAGCGCTGCCGATATAAAGACCCGTGCCCAACGCAACGACAACGATGCCGCCACCTGCCATTGCGATGCGAACGAAAAGATTGCTTGGCTCAGGAATAATCTCTAATGCAATGTCGGCAACTAAGCCGATCTCTAATGCATTTAATATCGTGCCAAGACCTGGTTTTTGTTTCAGGGGAATCCAAAAGAAAAGTAATACAAACCCTGTAATAACGATGACTCTGCCGATGGTGATGCCGGTTTGGTTAGAAACACCTTGGTGAAACACATCCCAGGGTGGTGCGCCAAGATTGGCGTTCATTTGCATCGAGATGCCAATAGCAAAAATCGCAAGACCACTTAGACAACGAATCAAACGACGACCGAGTCTGTCGCGAAACTCAAGTTGCTCTAGACCTTGCACGTTGCAACGCTACTCGGTTTGACTCAATTTTAATGAGACTGAGCCAGCGCGTTTCTAGTTGGCACACACAGTCATGATGCGAGTAGGTATTTTGCGAGTGTTGATTAAAAAACTGAGTGACTTTTTTAGTTTTATTCTCGGCTCAACATGTCCGGCTTGCGGTTGTCTTGCAAGTCAAGTGTGCAGTCAATGTTTGAAATCTATTCGGCTGAACGACTCGGTATCTAAACAAGTTGTTGAGTATCACGACAAAGTGATAGTTGCCTACGCATATAGCGCTGTGATTCGAAAAGTAATTCTCGGATTCAAATATCGCAATCAAAGATCAAGTCTCAGATTTTTGGGTGATGCACTCGTGGATCGCCTAGTAGTTGAAAAATCTAGATCACTCTGCAAAATTGATCTGATCACGTGGGCGCCAACAACCGATTTGCGAAAAATTGAAAGAGGTCATGACCACGCCGAACTGATCGCAAGATATGTCGCAAAACAACTGCAGATTTCTTGTCGCAAGGTCTTGACTCGATTATCTGATCATCCACAAACAGGAAAATCTCGCGATGCACGATTGGTCGGGCCAGTGTTCACGGCTCAAAAATTAAATGCCGAACATGTGTTGATAATCGATGATGTGGTCACGACGGGCGCAACTTTAAACAGTGCCTCTCATGCGCTTTACCAAGCGGGGGCTGGTCTGGTTACTTGTATGGCTGTAGCATCAACTGTCTTATGGCAATCCTCGATCGGGTCTTACGCGCTGGCGAAGGCAAGAAAGTAAAGGCCCTCGGGGCCATATTGCCGGAGATAAATGCGCTTTCTGCTGAGTTTGCCGCGCTCAGTGACGCTGCTTTGCGAGCCAAGACCGCCGAGTTCAAGTCGCGTGTTGAGCGTGGCGAGACCTTGGACGATTTATTGATTGAAGCATTTGCAACTGTGCGCGAGGCAGCAACTCGGGTTATCGGCCAGCGTCACTACGACGTTCAGTTGATGGGTGGGGCGGCTTTGCACGCCGGTTGGGTTGCAGAAATGAAGACTGGTGAGGGTAAAACTCTCGTCTCGACTTTGCCCGCATATTTGAACGCACTTTCAGGCAAGGGAGTGCATCAAATTACGACTAACGACTACTTGGCTCAGCGCGATGCCGAATGGATGGGACAAATTCATCGTTGGCTTGGATTATCAGTTGGGTTGGTAGTGCCTGGACGTCGTACAAGTTCGGCCGAGAAGCGCGCAGAATATTCGAGCGATATCACTTACGGCACCAACAACGAATTTGGGTTCGACTATTTGCGCGACAACATGGCGTCGACGCTTGAAGACAAAGTGCAACGTGGTTTTAATTTTGCGATAGTCGACGAAGTTGACTCAATTTTGATCGACGAAGCTCGAACACCATTGATTATTTCGGGGCGAGTTGCTGATGCGGCAAAGTTGTATTACCAGTTTGCTTCAATCGTGCGCACGATGGTGCGTGATGTCGACTACGACGTTGAAGAAGCAAAGCGAATTGTCGTGCCTACCGAGTCGGGTATTGAGAAAGTTGAAAAGCAACTTGGCATCGAAAACCTCTACGACGAAGTGCAACAAAATTTAGTGCATCAGTTGCAAGTGGCGTTGAAAGCTGCAGTGCTCTATCAGCGCGACAAGGACTACATCATTCAAGACGGTGAAATCAAAATCGTGGATGAATTTACCGGTCGAATTCTTGAAGGTCGTCGCTGGAGTGAGGGCATTCACCAAGCGGTAGAAGCCAAAGAGGGCGTGAACATCAAAGAAGAGAATCAAACTTTGGCGACCATCACATTGCAGAACTATTTCAGAATGTACGAGAAGCTCTCTGGAATGACCGGAACTGCCCAAACTGAAGCAGCCGAGTTAATGAATACCTACAACTTGCAGGTCGTGCCGATTCCGACTAATCGCGAGATGGTGCGTTTAGACCAAGCCGACCAAATTTATAAATCTGAGGCGGCAAAGTTTGATGCAGTTGTTCGTGACATCGAAGAAAAAAACGCCAAGGGTCAGCCGGTGTTGGTTGGAACAGTGAGCGTCGAAAAGAGCGAGCAACTATCCAAGAAGTTGCAGCAAAAAGGCATCCGCCACGAAGTGCTTAACGCGAAACAACACACGCGTGAAGCTCTTGTCGTAACTCAGGCTGGTCGTTTGGGTGCAATAACTGTCGCGACAAACATGGCGGGTCGCGGTGTCGACATTTTGTTGGGTGGAAACCCCGAGGGTTTGGCACGACAAGATGTTCTCAAAGAAGGTTTTGATCCACAAACTTTGCTAGACGAATTTGCATTACCAGTGGCACTTGAGTTGATGCCTCCAGATTTTTTAACTGCACGTGACAAAGCCCAAAGCCGTTATCGCGAACTACTCGCCAAGTACATAGACAAGTGCAAACAAGAGGGCAACAAAGTTCGCGAACTAGGCGGACTTTACGTACTTGGTACAGAGCGGCACGAGAGTCGACGAATCGACAATCAGTTGCGTGGTCGTGCCGGTCGACAAGGCGACCCTGGTGAGAGCCGTTTCTATTTGAGCTTGGACGACGAATTGATGCGACTATTTGCAACGGGAGCTCTGTCTTGGGTGATGGGTCGAGCGTTGCCAGATGATGAAGCGATTGAAGCAAAGATGGTCACGAAAGCAATCGAGCGTGCTCAGAGCACGGTTGAGCAGCGCAACGGTGAGATTCGTAAAAACGTTTTGAAGTACGACGAAGTAATGAATGAACAAAGAAAAATCATCTACATGCGTCGTGATCAGATTTTGCAGGGACTTGATCTCAAATCTGCGGCGATGGAGTATTTGGCAGAAGCCGTTGATGCTTTAATCAACGCCCATTGTGTGGCCGAGGCCGACGACGAATGGGATATTGACGGGTTGACTCTTGAGCTTAAAACGTTCTGGCCGTCTGAGATTTCTGCTGGCCAAATCTCGCAGTGCGACTCGACTGATGAGATGTATGACTTGGTGATGGCCGATGCGAGCGCCTTTTACACAAAACGCGAAACCGAGATGGGTGAGTCAGTGATGCGAGAAGTTGAGCGTCAAGTGATGCTCAAAATTATTGATCAGCGCTGGCGTGAACATCTAGAAGAAATGGACTACTTGCAAGAGGGCATCAATCTGCGAGCAATAGGTCAAAAAGATCCGCTTATTGAATGGCAGCGTGAAGGCTTCGAAATGTTCGGGTCATTGATGAAGGGCGTCGCCCAAGACTTTGTCAAGTACGTGATGCATGTGCAGGTGATTAACAACTCGGCACCAGTGAGCAAGCTTGCAAACATTCAAGAAACGTCCGATGAAAACGTCGATGAGAAACCAAGTGCCAAGGCCGCCAATAAGTCAAGCGGTGGAGTTTTCGGTGCTCCAGATTGGTCAAAGACACCACGTAACGCCCCGTGCCCTTGCGGCTCTGGCAAAAAATACAAGATGTGTCACGGCCGCGTCAGTTAAAGCAGGCTTAAAAATATGAAAGATTTTTCTAGTGATCTTGGCGAATTGCGCCGTCGGCTGAGCGAGGCTGCGCAGTATTTGAATATTGAAACTTCACGCGGCCTGTTGGTTGAACTTGAAGGTGAAGTCGCCAAACCAGATTTGTGGAACGATCAGGAGCATGCCAAGAAAGTGAATTCGCAGTATGCGGCACTGAAGGCCGACATTGATCAGTTCAATTCGCTCACCGCGACGGTTGATGATTTGTTTATCTTGCACGAGCTTGCACGTGCCGAAGATGATGCGACCCAAGAACCAGAACTTGAAAAAGGTGTTTCTGGTTGCCGCTCTCAACTTGACGCGCTTGAAATGCGCAGTATGTTCACGGGCGAGCATGACGAGTGTGACGCGATTCTGCAAATCAATGCCAAAGATGGTGGGGTAGACGCACAAGATTGGAGCGAAATGCTCTTGCGCATGTATCGCCGCTGGGCCGAGCGCCATGCTTTTGCTTTTGAAATCGGCGACATTTCAATTGGCACTGAAGCGGGCATCTTGTCGGCCGATGTGACAATTCGTGGTCGCTATGTTTATGGCTTGCTCACAAGTGAGCGCGGTACGCATCGGCTCGTTCGTATCAGTCCGTTCGACAATCAAGGTCGGAGGCAAACAAGTTTTGCTCTTGTGCAGATTTGGCCAATTCTCGATCAGGCAGAACTTGAAATCAACGAGAGCGATATTCGTATGGAAGTATTTCGTGCCTCGGGGGCAGGTGGTCAACACGTGAATAAAACATCATCTGCTGTTCGCCTTGTTCATGAGCCGACAGGACTCGTGGCATCGTCACAACAAGAGCGCAGCCAGTTGCAAAACCGCGAGAGCGCGATGAAGCGATTAAAAGCAATGATTCTTGCGCAAGACGAAGAAGAGAAAGCAGCGGCACTCTCACAGATTGCAGGCAAGCAAGCGCAAGTTGGTTGGGGAAGCCAAATTCGCTCGTATGTTTTGCAGCCATATCAAATGGTCAAAGATCTTCGTTCAAATGTCGAGAGCAGCAACGTCACATCAGTTTTAGATGGCGATTTAGACGAATTCATGGAAGGCTTTCTTCGTTGGCGGCGCTCTGACAGCCAGTAACCGTGATCGGCGAATCAATCTGACGATGATAAGTTTGTCGCAATGATTCGTCTAGAAAATGTGACGAAAATCTACGGCACCGAGACGGTGGCCGTACGAGATGCTTCGTTTGATATCCCCAAAAGTCAGTTCGTGTTCTTGGTCGGTCCGTCTGGGTCAGGTAAGTCGACTCTTTTGCGACTCATTAATAGACAAGAGCAGCCTGAACGCGGTGATGTTTGGGTCGCGGGTCGCAACATCAATGAGATGCCGGCTTCGCGTGTGCCCCATCTTCGTCGCAGTATGGGCAACGTGTTTCAAGATTATAAATTGTTGCTCAACAAAACTGTTTTTGAGAACGTCGCATTTGCTCTTGAAGTAATCGGCAAACCCCGTCACGTGATTTCGCGCCAAGTGCCGATCGTGCTCGACTTGGTAGGTCTTGCAGACAAGCAAGACAGATTTCCGAATCAACTTTCAGGTGGCGAGCAACAACGTGTCTCGATTGCTCGCGCATTCGTTAATCGACCATTGATTTTGTTGGCCGACGAGCCAACCGGCAACCTAGACCCAACAACCAGTGAAGGCATCATGGGTCTGCTGGATGAAATTAATCAGACAGGCACGACGGTTGTCATGGCAACCCATGACCACAGGGTTGTTAACGCGATGCGAAGGCGAGTAATTCAACTTGACCGTGGTGTAATTGTGCGCGACCAAGAGCGGGGAGTGTACGAGTAGATGTTTTCGCGAATCGCTTATGCTCTGCGTGAAACTTGGGAGAGTTTTAGACGCAATCTCACGTTGACTGCCGCTGCAGTTTTGACTTCGGCCGTTTCGTTGCTTTTGGTTGGCTCAACATTTTTGATTCAGAGAGCATTTGAAAATCTCTTGGTGCAGTGGCGTGGCGATGTTGAGATGATCATCTTCGTGCGCAGCGACGCATCGGCTGAGCAGATTGCTTTGGTTGACCAAGTGTTGCGTGCCTCGCCAACAATTATTGACGTCGACAAGTTGCGTTATTTGAACAAGACCGAAAGTTATGAAGAAGCCAAGCGAATTTTTGCCGGTGACCCAGTCACTTTGGGCTTGCTCACTCCCGAGACAATCCCCACGCAATTTAAAGTTGTGCCACTCTCAGATGATCCGACACTTGTTAGATCGCTGAGCGATCAATATCGAACTCTGCCTGGAGTCGAAGCAGTTGCCCTTGCTGAAGATGAATTTGAAGTGATTTCAACGTTGTCAAACTTCATTCGAGTCGTGACGTTGATTACTTCGTTGGTGCTGCTGTTAGTTGCGGTTGGTTTAATTTGGAACACAATTCGAACGGCGATGTTTGCACGTCGTCGCGAAATTGAAGTTATGAAACTCGTCGGAGCGACAAACTGGTTTATTCGAATTCCATTCATGCTCGAGGGTTTGTTGCAAGGTTTAATTGGCGGTGTTGTATCTTGCGGCGGGTTGTGGGTTTTGAACTCAGCGTGGACGAGTGGCGTAACTAGTTTCAAACCGGGCACCGGCATCAGTTCGCTTGTCGTACCAGATAGCTATTTGACTTCGGTTATGTTCATACTTTTGGCAATTGGTGCGGTAGTTGGTGCAGTGGGTTCTGCAATCGCAGCGACACGGTTCCTTGATGTTTAGTCGTGATCTTGTTTAGAAGCGGCTTAGAAAGATTGCTGTGAGTCAAAAGTTTACGCAAATTGATTATCAAGTGAGCGAAAAAATTGCCACGATTACGCTCAATCGGCCCGAAAAACTTAACGCGTTCACGAACACGATGTTGCATGAAATCATTGCGGCTCTTGACCTAAGCGATGCTGATGACGA
>OCVQ010000026.1_pt1 | contig 130977 bp, 175 predicted proteins | sample 1539061 | NCBI WGS metagenome assembly OCVQ01 (sample SAMEA3355526, study PRJEB22509) | marine metagenome | biome: marine; feature: river plume; material: water | place: USA | collected 2010-08-08 | depth 0.5 m | reverse complement strand
TACCCCAATAAGCATCAGAAGCATATTCACATGCTTCAATTACTTTATTTAGCTGCTCCATGTAATATGTTTGGATAATACAGCTATACTCTAAAGTAACGTAATCGGGTTGAGCTACTACTTGAAATACCTCTACTGGTTTTCTATTATTTAATGTAGCAAAATTACTATAAAAATTTTTAGGACTAAATTGTTTAGAAAATGTACCATATAAATTAGGCATGTTAGCATCTAATTTATTAGCTACACTTCTATCTTTAGTTAAAGTATCTCTTTTAATTACAATAATAGGTAACATTAAAGCACCATTTTTATCTCTATAATACCCATCTCTTTGGAATGATTTCCATCTTTCAGGAGAACCATAAATTATAGGTACTTCTCTTCGTTCACCGTTTTGATACACAAACGGTTTAATTACATTCTGGAAGTAATAAAATACAGCTTCGTCAATGTCTTGAATCCCAACGGAGAATTGTTTAGTATCATCTCCTTTGTAGCTCATCTGTTCAGATCTATTAAAATCTATTCCAGTAGCTTGATAATTAGAATTTACGTTTATGTCAGCGTCATTAGGATTACCAACAGCGCCTCTGCCTTCGATGCCACTAAACGGACTTTGCTTTTCAGCACTTATAGCCACTTGTGATTTTGGTATGGGTTTTCTTGGTTGTGCCATTAGAATCTTTCTTGATAAGGTGAAATCGCTACTTTGTCAGCAGGAATATAATAAGTACTACACAATATTGATAAATTATTACCAAATCCTTCTAACCCAGGATTTAATGGATTAGGAGCACCATCAGAATCATTGTTAGGATAAGCAGGATTTTTACCTCCCCAATATTGGTTAGCAACTGTACCTTGTACTCCGTAATATGCTTCTTGATATAAAATAATATCTCCAACTAATGGTAAAACATTTGTATCTACTAAGTCATCTCTAAAGAAATAAAACTCAATACCTTGTAAATATTCTACCCCGTCATCACCCATATTATAGTTTTGATTTTCTCTATTAATCAAACAATTGAATAAAAATGGACCATTATAATATTTTTCACCTGCTGCTTCACCGTAGATATTTACTTTAGTTTCTTCCATTTTAAATTGGTAGAAAGCCGCTTGTTGAGTAATGATGTTACCCATCAATTCTCTATTAAATTTTCTTACGAGAGAAACGTCTCGTTGACTGGTGAACATTGCCATATTATGCTATGAATATTGTGTAAGGAACTTGTTGTAATTCTATCATTTTAGATTCAGCTTCAGATGCTCTTCTTGACAATAAAGATTGTCTTGAAGTTTCATCAAAATACGCTCTTAATCTTTCAATTAATGCATTTTTCTCTGCTGTTGCCGCTGATAATAAATCACCTTGGTTTAAGTTCACTTCCGCGTTAGGAATTGGAATGCTACTATATTTACCTCTTACATACCCTAACATTTCTTTTGATAATGCTAATGTATATTCAAAAACCCATTGTCTACCAATAGAATTAATAAAGTTGTAATTTGGATTATTATATGGAGAATTTGATACATTTGTTACTTGAGCAGGTAAATTCTGAATTGAACTTGATACTCTTTCATTTCTTAAAATATATTCAAACCAAATATGTCCTGCATGTCCATTTTGATTAATATATGGGATTGGGAATATTCTTAGTTTATCATTTCTAATTTCAAAACTATAATTGTTACCCATAATAGTTTGAGACATTTCAAGTTGTTGAATAACTTGTAAATTATAACTTAATGGAGTCATTAAATAACCCATACCATTACCAAACCCACCAAGACCAATTATACCCGCAGCCATAACACCACCAAAGCCAAACCCATCATAAGGATCTAATAAAGCAGTAGATGCAGGTCTATATGTTTGATAAAATACTCTTTTAACCTCAATACCTAAATTGTATTGAGAACCTGTAAGACCACTAGCGGTCATAAAAGTAGAGAATGAATAATCTTGTATACTTGATGTTAGTTCAAATGAACCTGAATAATAATTAACGTTACCACCTGATCCTGCTTCTTCACCATATTGCTCAGTTAAACGAACAATAGGCTCAAAATTGGGCGTTATAAGCGCTTGGTTTAAGCTACTGCCAGTGGTGGCACCTTCAAGAGATAATTGATTATCTCGCACCATATAGGCATATAATTCGTTACCATATGTAGTTACGGCCTCTTCAAACGCTGTAAAGAAAGAACCTGATTGTAATTCAACATCTACTAAAGGGTAACCTAATCTCACAGCACAGAACTTAGCCACTTTTACAGCATCAGTTGTAAAATCGGATTGTGAATTATAAAACCCAAATGGAACCGCATTAGAAGTCCAAACGGGATTACCATCATATATTGGTATGTTCATAATATATTTTTGTTATAAATATTAAAAACTTTATTGAGTAACAGGAGAATTTTCGTATAATAGCACTAAATCCTCAACTATTGGATTTCTATGATTTGTTTTTAAAGTAATTGCTGTTAAATTTTTTATTTTTTTAGCTGCAGTATATAGAAATTTAAATCCAGAATCTGCTTTTCGTTTTAAATCTGTTTGGTTTGAGTCACCACAAATAATCATTTTAGAACGTAATCCTAATCTTGTTACAATCATTTCCATTTGCTCATGAGTAACGTTTTGTGCCTCATCTACAATAACTACACTATCTAAAAATGTTCTACCTCTCATAAATGATACAGGAACGATTTCTATTTTACCATCTTTAATAAGAGATTCAATTTTTACCTTATCATATAAATTATACATGTTTTGATAAATTGGTTGAACCCAAGGATCCATTTTTTCTCTTAAATCTCCTGGTAGGAACCCAATTTCTTCTTTTGATACTGTAGGGCGAGTAATTATAATTTTATCTGCTTCGTGGTTAAATAATCTTTCAAGACCTATTTGACATGCTAAAAGTGTTTTTCCGGAACCTGCTTGACCTGCTAATAATGTAACTGTGTTTCTTAATATTTCTTCCTTTGCTAATTTTTGTTCGTCATTTAATTGAATTTTGAATTTAATTGGATTTTTGGGCTTTCTTTTTTCGACGAACTTTTCGTCTGTGTGGTGATCGCTTGTCATATAAGAATGTTTAAATTGATTCAGTTATACATATTAGATAAAAAAAGCCCGGCATAGCCGGGCTTAATTTTATTAATCTAATTTAATACTCAGATTATAGAGTGTTTAAACCAGATACTTGGATTGTACCATAGAATTCAGGACGTACCATTTTCTTAGCGTAACGAGTTAACAAACCTTTTCTTGGTGTGAAAGTGTTTGGATCGTATACTAATGGAGTCATGATTAACGGAATGTATGGAGCAAATACAGCACCACTTTCTAAGAACTGAGAACCTCTGAATCCTAAAAGGATAGTGTTCGAAGTCATGTAAGGGTTTTTGTATACTTTGTAACGTCCGTTTAATTGACCTACTTTTTGTACACCAAATGCGTAGCTAGCTTTAGCTGCATCGCCATCAGTATCAGCAGCAAATCCTGGGATTGATTCCAAGATAGTACCTACTTGAGGAGCACATACTAAGAAGTTAGCACCACCACGTAATGTTTTCTGGTGGATGATGTTACTCAATTTTTGGATTTTAGTTCCTAAAGTTTGGAACCATTGTCCTTGAGAGTTGTAGAAACCTAAGTTAGTAACAATACCATTAGCACCGTTGTTAACAATAGATTGGTTGTTTACAGCAGACCATACTTCAGTTCCTGCAGCAGCACCTTCCATCAACATACTTAAGATTTCTAAGTCAATTTCTAATGAAATGTACTCACTTAAGATTGAAGTCAATTCAGCCTCAGCATCAAGAGCATGGTAAGCATTTAAATCTTGAGCGAACTCAGGAGTCCATACTGCTTTTAACTTTTTAGTTTTAGCAACAATAGCTGAAGATTTCATTTGAACATTAATCTCAGGAATGTTAATTTCTGGACTGTTAGTTCCGTTTGGATATGGGTTACCATCTTCAAAATCACCTCTATTACCATCAGTTGGTTGTAATGTGTAAACACAAGTTAATGTAGAATCGTTAGTTAATCCTGCGAAAGATTTACTTACTACGAAGTTTACATAAGCACCACCATTATAAGTAGTAAATTGAGATACTTGGAATCCTGGAGTTGAAGAACTGTAAGCAGCTGGTAAAGAACCAGTCAACAATTGGAAACCTGCAACTGCAGTTTTGTCAATGTATGCTAATGAAGCAGTTGGTACGGAAATTTTCCACCAAGTGTTTGCAACAGCAGAAGCTGAGTAATCAGAGTTGTAATCTAAATCACTCCAACCTGCTGTAGCAACAATAGAAGAAGAGATTAAGATAGATTGAGTGTTTGCTGTAGAATAACCAAATCTACCAGATCCATAAAGACCACCTGTAGCTTCGTTACCAAATGGAGCTGTAGCAGCGCTACCGTCACCATATAAAGAATCACCTGAAGCGAATGGAGTTTTGTTAGTTCCGTATTGGAAATCTAAGAAGAATACAAGACCAGAAGGTAAGTTCATAGGTTGAACTGAAACGAATTCTTTCGCTGCAATTTGACCAAATACTTTTCTTACCAATGGTAAAGCAACTCCTGCCCACTGACCACCTGTGTTAACACCAGTTTGTGATTGGAACGTACCTGCTCCAGCACCACCACCGTTGTTTGAATTTTCTACTACAAGTTGTTTAGCTTGGTTTTCAAGAATAATACCCATGTTGTTTTTGTGAGTACCATCTAAACCTTCTAACAAACCTGTTTTTTCCCATTTGCCAGCAAGTCTAGCAGCGTCATTCTGTACTGAATGATATGGGTTTGCGCTTTCTAATAAAGAATTTAAGCTCATGTTTTTTAGTTTTAAGTTTTGTTTTTTTTGAATAATTAAATTAATCCCGCTAGCTTACGCATACGGTTGTAAACGTCATTTGATTCGATAATTGGTTGAACTGTTGCTTTTGGTTCTAAACCGCTAGCTTTTGAAGCTGAACCTTTAATTTCATTAATGTGAGGAGTTTTCATAATTAATCCCTCGCTTAATGTGTCAAAAATTGTTTTTGCTTGTTTAACGTCTTTAGCGTTATCAAATGCTTTTAATACCTTAACTTTTTTATCTTCAGTTAAGTTTTTTGCTTTAAAGATTTTGTTAGTGTAAAGTAATTTAGCGTTTAACAAATTAACTTCTTGTAATTCAACTTTAAGAGCATTGATTTGATCCATTGCTTCTTTAAATCTCATTTTTTCAGTTTCTTTTTCCGCTTCATCATCACCTTTTTCACCATGTCTCATCACTGGATCAGACATTTTGTCTTTTTTAGCTTCGTCGATTTCAACTTCAACGTCAGTATCGTCTTCAGATGTTTCATCTTCTACTTCTACTTCTTCGTCTTCGTTTTCTTCTTCGAATTCGTCTCCTGGCTCAATTTCGCCTTTAGAAACCATGTCTTTAATGACATCTTCGATGAATGATTTTAAATCATCTTCTGATAAATCTTCAAGATCAATTTCTGCATCTTCAAGACCATCTTCTGAATCTTCTTTTTCATCTTTTTCACCATCAAGATATCCTTCTTCTTCAGCATCAGTACGAGCATCTTCGTTCATAAGGTCTTCTTTTTCGTCCTTCATCCCGTCTTTGTACCCTTCTTCTTCTGCATCAGTTCTAGAATTCTCTTCAAGTTCTGCTAGTAATTCATCTAAATTAATTTCTTCTTCTACTTCTTCTTCCTCATTTACTGTAGATTGACCTACTTTGTGAGGAACTGAATCCATTGAAGCTCCATTTTTTAGCTTGTAACTAACATCGTCCATTTCTTTAACTTCATCTTTTTCTTCTTCTTCTACCTCATCTTTGTCTAGTTCCTGTAATTTAGCAGATAACATAGATTTTAAATGTGGGGTAAAAGCTTCTTCCAAAGAGAGTTTAGCGTTTGCGATTGCAGTTTCCTTTACGGCCTTAGCATCAGCAATAGCTTCTGTCAATAGTTTGTTGTTCATTTGTCCCAAAATTGTTGTTTGTGAAATACGATTATTAAAAAATCGCAATAGAATTTATAAGTTTCTCGTGTCATATAAGAGGAATGACACATTATAATCATACGTATGTACATAGGGGTTCAAAATGCAGAGAATGTAAAAAGCCCTCAATAAAGAGGGCTTAGGTCCAAGAATACTATTCAGGGAGGGGCAATCGGCCTTCGGTAGCGTCCGAAGAAAAATTCTTAAAATATAGGACAAGACCCTTTAGAACAAAGAATACCATGTACTATATTATTTACTTTTGTATAATCGTAAGTAAAGGTTTGTTTACCTTCTGTTAATGTGTGCATATAAGAACCAGGATTTGAGGGTGTTGAAACAAAATCCCAACATAATAATTCGAAGTCATCTTGTACTTCCATTACATTACCTCTTTGTTCTAATGAACCCATACCACGAGAAGAAACACCTACTGTTACTCCGCTTTTAATTAGTTCTTTTAAAATGTTTCCTGATGGAGTAGGTAATATTTCAATTTTACCCATTACATTATCTCCATCCCACCACCAATCATTGATTAAGTGAGATACATTTTTTAGGTTTACAACTGATGATTCAGGATGATCTAATTCTCCCATTGCGCGTCTTTGCTCAATAAGTTCATTATACTTATCCATTTCACGTTCCCATAAACCCTTAGAGTAATATCTACCATTACCGTTTTTTATTTCGGCAGTAGCTAATATACCCTCAACTAGAAGATTTCCATTCAACTTATTAACATTTTCAGTTAATTGTGATGGAGATATTCTAATGGAATTTACTTCAATTAATAGTTGTTTATTCATTATCTAATGAAATTTCATCTACTACTTCTGCTTTCTGGTAAGCTTTACCACACATTTTTTCGTAGATTTTTTCTAATGTTGCTTTTTCTTTTTCCATTAAAGAAACTGATCTTCTCATTTCTTTAAGTTTCATTTTATCCATCAACTCTGCTAAATCAGAATTTTCATCAATTTGGTTTAATCTTTCGTTTGCTAAATCGATTTCGTTTTGTACTAATTCAATTTTAGCTTCTAAGGTAACAACTGCACCTTGATTTTCAACTTCTTTTAATTTACTAGCTAAATCAGCTTTTTTTACTTTTTTAGCTTTACCTTGAGATGCTTTGATTGCTTGGTCTTTTGCAGCCATGTAATCATCTTTATCAACATCACCATCTTTATCTAAATCTTTACCTTTAACTTCATCCATAGGTAAATCTTTTTCATCATTTTCTTCTGAAAGTGAAGACATAAAGCTATTTAATGAGTTATTTTCAGTTAATCCTTCTTCTGCCATCATTAATCTAATAAGATTACCAGATTGAGCAGCAAAGCTATTTGGATTACCACCTGTAACAACACCACCTAAGTGTTCTTGAATCATTTTTTTAAGTAATGCTTCTTTAACAGGTACCATTTTAGTATCTCCAGCTTTTAATTTATCGCTATATCCGCTAGCAGCATATTTACCACTTACTTCTTCAACTTTTTGGTCTTGGTAACCTAAACCTTTAACACCAAATTGTCCTTCTTTAACATAATGTAAAGAGTCTTTAGCCAAGTTTTTAATTACTTTTTCTTGAGCTTCTTCAAGTGTTAATGATGGGTCGTTTTTAATTTCATAATATACACCATTCAATAATTCTTGACCATTAACGTTGTTAATATTGTCTACTTTTGGAGAATAATCATAGTTGTGAGAAGCAATATTTTCTACTGTTCCATCAACTTTTTTAGCTTCTGCTTTAATTTTTTCATCTTCTTCTTTAGTATTAACTTTTTCGTCGTTATTAACAATAGGATTCAAAGCCTTAGCTTTTTCCTCAGCTAAATAAGAATCGTATTTGTCTTCCCAAGCTTGTCTGTTTGGGTTAAAGTCAGCAGATGTAAGTTGAACTAAAGGTTTAAGGGTAACAATACCACCTAATTCTTCTTTAAGTATGTCTTTTTCTTTATTTTCTAAAGATTTTTTAAAAGCTTCTAATAATTCTTTCATAATTTATTTTTCTGGTTGTAATAATGTTTCTATATCGTTTAAATAATCGCTAATTAAATCGGTTCCGTATACTACAGCATAGCTATCTGGATTTTCTCTATAATATTTTATAGTTTCTATTTTAGCTTTACGTAATGATACTCTAATATCGTTTAATCTATTTTCTATGTTAGCAAAAGCGTCAATACGTTCCTGATGGAATTTGTTAGAATTGTCGTCTTCTGTTATTTTATATTTATACATATGAAAAAGTGATTTATTATTTAACTACTTTATATCCAAACTGTTTAACATATGCGTTATTTTTAACTCCTTTTGCTGATGCCGATGGGCCTGCTCCTAGAGTTGCTCCTGGATCTTTAGCATTTGGGTTTGGTGCTTCAGTTTCTTTACCTAAATCTTTTTGTTTTTTAGGTAATCTATAAGCATATTTACTTAAATACCCACCTGCGGCATTTGACATTGATCCACCTTCTCCATCTTCAGCTACTGAGCCAAATTTTCTATAAACATCAGGTTGATTTTTTCTAAGGTAAGTTCTATATTTGTTATAAAGATCTTTAATATTTGAAGTTAAATCATTTACAACACTATCTTTAGTTTTAGTTGATAGTTGATCAATTGATTTTCTTAGTTTAGTAAAATCAGTAAACACAGTATCATATGCAGGGACATAATCTATATCCCAAGCGATAGCACCGGTTTCAGGATTGATTTTTGATACAGTTGATTTTATACCTCTGTCAACATTAATATCTCCTACTTCAACTTCTTTCATTGGTACTTTTACCAAATCATTACGCGACATTGAAATTTTATTATTAGTTTTAGTATCTTGAAGATTAACACTTATTCCTTCAATACCTAATACTTTAAATTCTTTAGTATAATCATCTTCAGTTGAAGCATATTTTTTAGAAACTATGTCTCCTACTTTAATATCTTCATTTTCATTTATTTCACTCTTATTAGAGCTTACAATAGCATCATAATTAGCCATAGTAAGTGCTTTACCTGATGATGATAATTTGATTATATTTTCGGCTACATCATGAAGATCCATATCAGTTTTAGCATCTTCTCTAGCATATTCTAATAAACGAATAAACAAGGGAACATCAACTGAAATGATGTCTGTTGGGTTAGATAGTTCTTTAATTTTATACTTGTACGCCATTTGCTAATTTGATTTCTTTAACTAATTCATAATATTGTAACAAATCAACTAAATTGCTATCACCAACTTTGTCAGTTTTACTTAACTCAGTAAGTAGTTTAGCTACTTCTGTAATTTTAATTTGAATAGCTTTATCTTTAATATTTTTAGCTTCGGTATTTAATGAAAATTTTAATTCATTAATTTTTGAATTATAGAAATCTCTTAATCCTGGTGTTGAGTCAACAGAATTAATATATTCTTTAAGTACTTGTTTTTGTTCATCACTTAATCCTTCATATTTTTCATTGAATTTTTCAAGTAATACTCTATAAGTAAGAATTCTTAAATCCTTATCATAAGTAGCAAATTCTTTAAATACATCTTCTTTAACAGCATTAACTTCAACTGGTTTTTCAGTTAGATGTTCTAGTAATGTTATTTTAGAGGATACTAATTGATCGGAATCAATTTGTTCTTTTGAATTATATCCTTCTATTAATGTATATAATGCTGCTAATTCTTTGTAATTTTTAATTTGAGAACCAAAGAAATTTTCTAACACATAATGATTTTTAATTTCATTAATTAAGTTATACTTTTGTTTTCTTAAAGTACTTTTGTTAAATTTTTGAGATGCTTCTAAAATAGTACTAACAATCATATTAGCTCTACCTTCATTTAAAACTTTTGATTTTAAAACAGATTCGTATAATTTATACTCACGACCTAACTCAGTTTTAACAAAATACTTTTTTAACAAGTCAATGGCCGGGGAATCACCTCCTTTTAAAGTGTCCGCAGTGATTTGTCTAACTAACAATTCAAAGAGTATGCCTGTATTTTTGTATTTCGAATGTTTTATTTTCATTGAAAATATATTTATTTATAAATATTGAAGAGATTTTACTCCTTTAATTGGTTTTCATCTAATAGTGGGGAATCATAAGTATTTTGTTCAAATACTAATTTCTTTTTACCCATTTCTTTTTGTATCTCTAAAGCTAGTGGGCTATTACCATTAAATTTTGGTTTAATAGATGTTGAGTCGTTTTTATCTGTATCTTTCATACGTTTAACTCCTAAACGATCTTTACCAAAATTATCAGCTTGAGTATTTCTCTTCACATTAGTTTTTTCTGGTCTACCCAATTGAGCTCCGTCACTATTATATTTAGAAGGATCAGGTACATTAGTTGGTTCAGTATACATTCTACCTTTACCATATAATGTAGCTAAATCATGAGGAGTACCATATGATTGACCAGTTTCAACTGGGTCATTACCTTCAGCTTCAATTTGAGCTAATCTAAACTTACGTTTAGCATCTTCACGGGCTAAATCTCTGTACTCATCAAATTGGTCTTCACTAAAGTGGTAGATGTTATGATAAATCCAATCAGAAGGAACTAAACCTTGTTCTAATAACGTTCCTGCTAATTCAGCTTTTTGTTTCATCAATTCAATTCTTTCTTGATCATAAATGATAGAAGGAGTAGTCATTGATAATTCAAAGTTTGATAAAGTTTCATCAGTATAACCTTGAGTATACAAGTGTACTAATGCAATTTTATTTAATTCTGATAATACTATACGTTGAATACGGTCAATTGTACGAGCAAATCTAATATCTTCAGCTGCTAATGTAGCTTTACCTTCAATATTTTCGTCGTAACCTAAAAAGGCTTTAGGAATTTTAAGTGCAGCAAATAATTTATCTCTTAAATACTCTACATCTTGAATACCATCATATGATAAACCTGGTGTTGTATCGATTTTAGTTGCGCTATCATTACCACGAACAGGAATATAAAAATCTTCTAACATGTTTTGCATGTTATATTTTAAGTTGTATTCACCTGTTTTTTCATCCATGTACGGAGTACGTTTCATGTTTGAAATGGTTTTTTGCATAAATGCTTCTACTTCATTAGGTGGAATAGAACCAACATTTATATAAAATACTCTTTTTTCTGGAGCACGAGCAATTCTATGAATCAACATCGCGTCTTCCATTAATGTATATTGTTTAAATAATTTACGAGCAGGTTCGATATATGATCTACCATAAGGTAAATAGTTAACATCGGCAACCATTCTAAAATGGGCCATTTCGTAATTATCAAAATAAAGACCATTTTCGGTATTTAAACCACCACCCTGAACATTGTAATATCCAGAATTTGAGAATCCATCAGGATTCCATCTAAATTTTACTTCAGCCGGATTGTGGGGATTTGATCCTTCTACTCTTTCAATATGATATGCTGTGTACGGTACTACATTATAAACACCAAATTTTTCAGCTATTTCCATTTTAAGGAAAAAATCACCATACTTGCACATTTGTCTAATCCACATCCATAGATTAAATTCAATGTTTAATACATCATAAAATAAATTGTATAGTAATTTTTGAATATCTTCGTTTGAACTTCTAATTTGAAGCACCTCACCCATATCATTTTTTAATGTAGACTCATCAGCAATAATATCAAGTGCAGAAGCAATAATAGCATCTGTATCCATAATATCATATTCTGAATATAATTGAGGTCTTAAATACTGATAGTTTAATTGTAGTTGGGAACCATAAAGTGAAGTGGTGGAGTTAGAATATATTCTATTATATCTATCTACAAGTGAATTTGTTTCAAATTTACCACTACTTTGAATATGACCAGAGTCAATTGTTTTTACTTGATTACCGCCAACGTTACGTATAATTACGTCCGTTGAAAATAATCGTTGTAATCTAGTAAATATACTTTTATCTGCCATTTTTTATATAATTGTTGTTATCGTTATAAATATTAATTAAAGTAGCCAACTAATGTCTTCCTTACCTTTATCGGTATTCATTGAGTATGGATTATCTTTTCCGGATGAAAATCCATATGCCCCTTGATAAGGAGTTCTATTAACTGTCATATTTTGTAATGCTTGTTTAGTTAAATCTAATCCTCGTTGTCTGAATTTTAGTGCAGTATCTCGAATATACATCGCTATACCAAATGCCATAACCAAATCATCATTGTATCCTGTTTGTGCTTCTGCTCTACCATTTTTCCAAATAAAAACTTTCATTTCTTCTATCAATCTTTTTGATTGAATTGTTACTCCTTGATCAGCAATGTATTCTTGGAACTTACCTATTACCATAGGACGTGTTTTAGACGACATTGTAAACCCAGCCACCATACGTGAATGGTCTTGATATTTGTCAAAATACGAATCTACATTTGAGGAGTCACTCCTTTGTGAATAATAAAGGTTAGAATATTGTCTATCTATTGCTACTTGAATAGTTGCCCAACCAATGTTAGCATTTTCTATTACAAGCATTGCGTTATTATATTCGGTAGCTATACCAACTAATAAATGACCATATTCTTTTGTACCAATTTGTCCTTTATATTCGGCAACTTGAACATTATTTTCAACATCAATTACATGAAATGTAGAATAATCTTTTCCATCTCCACGAGCAACGTCAGCTACAACCATATAATCTCTTGAGTAATCAGCTGATTCCCAAACCCATAAGTTTTGGTCTGCTCCTCTTTTTTCAAGTGGATCTTTAATATGTGCTTTTTCGTAATATTCTAAGTATTCATTATAAAATACAATATCACCTGATGTGCTAAAATCACAGTCACATTCTTGTGCTGCTAATCTAGGATCACCTAAAAGTTCATTTTGTCTATCTCTCCAAGTTTGGTCACGTTCAGGATGAACATACCAAGGTAATTTAATAGGTAAGAAATCGTTTTCACCAGCTTCGGCTTTAACCCAAGTTTGGTGAAACCAGTTACCAGTACCATATGGAGTTGATAATACAATAGCTCCACCCCCAGTTGCTAGTGTTTGTTGTGCAGAAGCCCATGTCTCAGCAATGTTTTCAATAAAAGCTGCCTCATCGACAATTAGCAAAGATACGGCTTCGGATCTTGCGGAATCTGAATTTGAAGATTTAGCTTGTATTTTTGACCCATTTGCTAATCGTAGTGATAATTTATTATTTTCAACTGAATCTACTTTAAGCCATGAAGGTAAATTTTCCCACATGAAAGTAGTTTTAGTAACAATATTACGAGCAGTTGCTTGTGTTGTTGCTAATGCTAATATGTTTCTATCTTTATGGAAAGTCATTAACCACAGAGCATACCCTGAAGCTAATGTTGATATACCTAGCTGTCTTGATTTTAATACAGTAGTATAATCATTATCTCTAAATAATCTTAATACTTTTTCTTGAAATGGGTATAGATTAAATTGTATGCGTCCTCGTTGTGGGTGTTGTATGTAACAGTATTTACGCATAAAATGCACTGGATCAGATGCACACTTAAGATATTCCTGTCTTATTACTTGTTTTAAATCCGACATAACTTATTTTAGTATAAAAATTACACCCACAATGCTAATAACTCCAATGGAACCTACTAGTTTGGTCTGTAATCTTGATTTTTTTAAATCTGATTTTAGTCTAAGGTTTAAATCTTTAGATATTGTTAATTGTTGATCTTTAGCATCTAACATAACTGAAAAGTTTTTGTTTTTTGATTCTAAAGAAAATAAAATACTATCCTTTAAAGAAATCTTAGTTTCTAATAAAGAAATTTTTTGTTGGGTAAATAAAAGTTCTTGCTTTACACCATCTCCTATAATGAGATCCTTAATTACGAGACGAGCTATCGGTTTTTTTAATTGAATCGTTGTAGTATCGGTAACGATCTGCGAAAAACCTTTCAAGCTCATCATTGTTAAAAGAATCAACAGCACTAACTTTTTCATTTGTTATCTTTTTTAAAGTTTTTATTCTGTTATCTTTAAGATCAATTTGACGATCTAAATTATTTATTTGATTATTTAAACTATTAATCTTTAAAGTTAATCCTTCATTTATTTTTTGTAAAGAATCAACTTTAAGATCTAATACTTCAATTTTATTATTATGATCATCTATATAGTCAGGTTGTTTATATGAAAAAATATAAACTAGCCAAGCTACTAATATTAATACAGCTATAACAACAATATTTCTTTCTTTAGACGATAGCATCAGTCAATTTATTTACCATTACTTCCAATTCTTTTTTAATTGGAGTTTTTTTCTTTAAGATATCTTTAATTTTTTCTTTTTCAACTTCAGATTTAGCAGCGCTATAATCTCTAGCTAATGCCTTCATTTCGGTTGTAATATCTTTAAGAGCTTTAACGGCTAAATCTAATTTTTTAGTCTTACCATTTGCTTTTTTAGCAGCAGCCATTGCTTTTTTATCTAAAGCAGCTTCATCTTCGTCTTCATCTTCATCATCTGCTGCCTCTGTTACTTTAATAACATCATCAGGTTTAGCAACAGATTTTACTTTTGCTAAGTCTTCAGGTGAAGTTTCAATTGTAGCTTCATTTTTCATATCCATTAAATCTTTAGCAGCTTGAACGGCACGATCTAAACCATCGTATACATCATCACTACCTACAATAGCATGAAAATCATTTTTAATCTTTTCCATAGCTCTAATGAATTCTGGAATACGTTCTGGCATTACTGACCAAACACCCTCACTAAGATTTGATTTAATTTCTTCCTTTATAAACGCTTTTAATTCTGATTTTTTCATTATATTAGATTTTTATTATAAATATGTTAAAGACCAGTAATATTCAATATTTGTTGAATGCGTTCCTCAGTAGTACCTCGGATTGTATCAATTGTTTTAGCTTTATAAGCGTATTTTTTAATTAAAGTTGTAATAGTAAAATCGATTAAATCTCTATAATGCTCGTCAATTTCTCTTACTCCATTGTCTTCAATAGGAAGTCCATAAGGAGAAATATAAAAAATGTAATCATATTCTTTAATAAATTCCTGAGCATATATTTCAAATGTATCTTTATCCTGATATGGAATTGATTTAGCGTTAATTGTAAATGCCATAACATCAAGAACTGTTCTATCTGTTATAATATTTTCATTCATCAATTCAGCACATCGTTCAGCTAAAAATACAGTTTGACCCTTTAATGTAGAATCAGTATTTAAAGGGATACCTAAATCACTTAGATATTTGCTTCTTTCAGTTGCGAAATTATAATTTTTAAATTGCTCAGTTTCTTTTAGAGCATTTACAAGTGTAGTTTTTCCTACACTCATTGTACCACATAAACCTATTTTCATAATATATTAATTTCGATTAGTTGTTCCTTTTGGAGATGCTTGTTTATACCAAGGTAAACCTGTTTGTTGACGAATTGCTTCGTTATATTCATCTTTAGTTTTTTGAATACCATATAAATAATATTCTGCTTTTTTCATATCACCTTGTGGGATATAAGCTGGACCATCCCAGTTATGTAATTTATTATCCCACAGATATGCTATTGTTCCATCTGCTTTTTTTAATTTTCTACTTTTAGGGAATGGGGTTGATTTTTCCATTTTACTTTATGCTATATGATTTATTGGTAAATATACGAACAATTCTCTGCTTATCCAAAATGTCCTCAGCTACATAAATACCTTGTGCACCACTTACTGTTATACCTCTAGCGGAAAGTGCATCACCAACAAAATGTACGTTAGGATACTTGGTCAGGGCTAGGTTGGAATAATCAACAAGTGGCTCAGGTGATAGATATTTTACTTCAGGTATGTACATACCCCAATCGTCTTGTAATGTAGGAAAAATTTCTTTCATTCCATCAATGAAATCATCAATATAACTAAAATAACCTTCAAATTCTTCTCTTACTTTACCTAATACAACTTCATCGATTTGAGTTGCTTCTACATGACCTCCTTCTGATGTGAAGGATGGTTTACGTGAAGGTGAGTAATATAATCCTTTATTATCAATTTGCAATTTTTTAACTAAGTCTCTACTCCAAGTAAATGGGTCTTCAATACCATTTAACTCCATTATAATACCAAAGTTAGTCATATCATTTCTATACTTCTCATCTTTTTTAGCGTGACCATTATATGAATAGTTTCCATATGTTTCTTCTACTGCAACGTAAGCAGCATTATTGTTAGTACAGAATGAACGTAATGATACTCCTTTATCATCGAATTTTCTATATAACTTAAAATCATATGAAACATCAATTAGTTTCTGGAAGTGTTTTTGTGGTGCTTCAAAACGAACACCAATTTGTACTGATTTAGGTTCAGTTGGTAGGTCATATTGTTCTGCTAAGGATTTACCAAAGTCAATACCTGATTTACCTACACCAAATATAAGTTCATCATAAGATGATCTTACTTCTTGTTGATTATTATTTTTAGCACTAACAAATTTATTATCAAAGTCAATATCATATACTTTAGTTTCCCACTCAAAACAAACTCCGTTATCAGCTAAGTATTGATACCAATTTTTAGCAATTTCTAATAAATAATCAGTTCCAACGTGCCATACTGGAAATAAACGTAAACCAAATTGTGGTTTAATAAAATCAGGTTCGGCAACAGGATTTGAACATTGTACTTCTTCGGGTTTTGGGTGAAAACGTTTAAAGTTAGTAATAACTTGATCCATTAATTCCATAGCTTTATCTTCACCACAGTATTTTGATAATTGACCTCCAATAGCTGTGTGGTAAGTTAATTTACCATCAGACCAACCACCTGCTCCTAACATTCCAGTCATTACTTCACTTGGTAAGCGCTTATGAGGATCTTTCCCCATATCTAAAATTATGATTTCACCATCAAATTTATTATCTACTAACTTAGTAGCAGCATTAATACCTGCTACACCCGCTCCTACAATTACAATTCGTTTACTCATTTCCATTATTTTTAATACGTTAAATATACAAACAAAAAGTGACGTCTCCAAATGAAGACGCCACAGATGTCAATGTTTTTTTTAAAAGCGACTGGCTATGAATCAGTCTATAAATTTTTAGGATTAATCAAATGTTACTAAAGCGTCCCATTTAATATCTCCATTAGGTAGTAATTCTAAATTAATATCAGGATTACCTTCTAAAGTATATTTCCCACCTGTAGATTTTAAATGATCTATTAGTTTTAAAAATATTTTTGCATCCTCGTAATCATCAGAAGCAAATTCTTCTTTTTCCCAAATACCTTCCTGTTGTCCTTCTTCTTCTTCAACTGATTGATCAAATAAATCAATAATATAATCCTCAAGTTTAGAATTTATTTTTTCTTTTAATAATCTGCCTTCGGCAAGATATTTTCTTAAATCAAAGTTATCCATTTTTTATATTTATTATACCATTAATGATTTTATTGCTGGGAAGGCGTTAGCAACTGCTTCGTCAGATTTAGCTAATGTTTTTAACGCTGATAAAGATGAGTTAAACCAATCTGCTTTTTCTAAACTTGATACAGCACTTACTCCGTAACCGGCAGCCATACTACCAACTACAATTGCATAAATAGCTTTAACAGTTAAATCTAATTTTGTTTTATCTTTAATAAAGAATGCTAAAACACGTCTAATTGGTTCTTGAAATGATTTTTCATTATCATGAGCCCATTTATGAACTTTTTCAGCAAAATCTTCACCTTTTTTCCAATTTAATTTTTTCATTAATTTAGCAGACATTTTAGAAATAAATCCTAAAACAGCATTACCTGTTAAAACACCCGCTATAATAGATGTTACTACAGCTTCGTTTAATTCTTCAGGATTTTCTCCTTTTTTATCTTTTAATTCTCTACCTATAGTAGCTGCTATTTGATTAGCTGCACTTTGGAATTCAGCATCAAATGCTTCTTCTTCAGCACCTCCATCTTCATCACCTTCTTTAACTATAGTTTCGTTTACTTCACCTTCTAATTTTTTTAGTAAGTATTTAACATCACTAATATAATCATCAGGAGCTACTCCTTCTTGATATTCAATAATCCAGCCTAAACCGTCTATTAATATGCCTAAATCAACAGAATCAAATGAAAAAGATTTTACTTCTTCATTTAATTTACCTTCGGCTAAATATTTTTTTAAATCAAAATTATCCATTATGCATTTCTAATTTTACCTGTTATATAATCTACTAAATCATCTTTAGCATATCCTTCCATTCCAGGTTCGGTCATTGGACCATTTTTCCATTCTTGAAAAATTCTAACAATTTCACCTACATGATCAAAAAGATCAGGATGCATTGCTTCAACATATCCTCCAGTATCGTAATCTTCGTCTTCGAATTCTTCGTGAAGTTTACCTTCAGCTAAGTATTTTTTTAAATTAAAATTATCCATTTATTTTTATTTTTAAGTCCGTATTACCTTTTATAATACGATGAATTTGATTTGCAGTTATAAATATACGATCTCCCTCTTTAAGTGACACTGGTAGTTCATTATCTCTTTGAAATGACCAACCTTCACCTTCTAGTACTTCGATATTTCTATCTTCTTTATCTTGATGCCATACTAACTCCATTGAGTTAACTTTATTAGAAAATGTTCTTATATTACCTTTATTTTCGTACGGTTCCATTTTACCAATAAGTATTCATGTTAGCACCTAGCCCTAATGCCTTAGCATATCTAGGTAAATTACAAGACCAATATCCTGCTTTTGTTCTATCTTTTTTATTTTTACAATCGTGTCTAGCAGCAAAAGCATTTCTTGCTTCTTTATTGTGTATTTTAGCTGATAATCCAGTTGTGTCACCAAAGCTAACTTTTTTTACTTTTCCTGTTTTAGGACTCTTAACATAAACGTAGTATTTTTTAGAACCACCACGTTTTGGTTTACCAAGTGGAACTTCTTTACCTTTAAATTCAGCTTCATCTATTTCAGCTTCTTCTAACATTGGTAAATCCAATGGTACAGATTCGTTTTCATATAAAGCAAACTCACCCAGATGCGTTTTAATCAAATGCTCGTCTTCTTCACATAGGTCTATGATGTTACGTGAATACATTTTTCTAGCTTCTTTAATTAATTTTAAATGCGCATTAGAACCAATTCTAAACACAGTTTCAAATAGGGGTATTTGCTTATCGATATGATATTGCAAATTTTCAGACAATAAAGATTTTACTTTACTTTCAGTTAGTAAAGGACCTCTAACTTTTGTCTCACAAGTATTACATCCACATTTACACATAAGTTATTTTTTAGTATAATCACACATTATATGTGATGGGTATAAACCACCCTGTTTATTTCTAATATTAATTTTAAATTTATAAGTAGGTGATTCAAATGTAACATCTACTCGTTTTCCATTACCACCTATACCACCATAATAAACAATAGGAGCAGAAACATCAGATGCTGTATCTGTGTATTCTGAATCTATATTTGAGAATTGTGATGATTTCCCTCCAGCTTTAACCATATAATATCCCTCACCAATACCTGATTTTACTAGATTTTTCATTTTAGAAAGATCATAATCAGTTGAAGCACCATTTTGTTCTGAAAAATTAGCATCAGGGTAATCGTTGAATACTTTACAAAAAGTTTCATTATCAATACCGAATGTATCTAACAATGCTATACCATCTGAATTGGTAATTTTACCTGCTTTAATTTCACTTGCAGGTAAAAATTTAGTTACTCCTGAATTGAAGAATGTTAATGTATTTCCAAACTTAGCAGATAAATAATATTTTTTATCTCCTTTTTCAATTGTAATATCGGTTAATGTTTCAGCAGCACTTCCTTGTGAAAATTCTACTACGGGACCACCAGATTTAAACCCAAGTGGGCGTGATTGATTTTTAGCTCCTTCAGGAATTACTTTAAAATTGCCAGGTTGTAAACCTAACTCTTTAGACATTTCTATAATTAAATCAGGGTATTTATATTGATCTTTATTTGCTTCAGAAATACCTTCAGCATTAAATAAATTTAAATCCGCTTCTAATTCACCTTCAAATCCTAAACCTTTTGAATTTACACCTCTACCACCTCTTGAACCTTCACCCCATTTAATTGAGATACCATTCCATTTACCACCTAATAATGGGTCTAATTCAATATCTAATTCATTATTTAAATATTCTTGAAATTTAGTATCACGTTGTAATGAACGAGAAATTTTTGCTATGTTAGGGGAATTTGGATCTAATACAAGAGGATCATTAATAGTTAATCCTGGGTAATCTTTTATAATTCTAAATAACTCTTTAGTTTTAGGATTTGAAATTTCATCCTCAGTTGTTGGAAAAACATTAAATGCTTCACCTACTAGATCTTCGATTAATGTTTCCAATAACAAAACATCCTGAGCATTGTTCATGTCAGGATATCCTTTATCAAATTTGTAGCCAAATCTTTGAAAAAAATCATCAAATATATTCATTATGCTTCGGTATCTACGTTAACGTCTACTTTTTCTTCTTCAGCACCTGCATCTTCAGTTTCTGCATCTGCTGTTTCAGCAACATCTGCTCCACTTTTAGCACCTCCATATTGTAATATACGACCAATAGCTTGGGCAGCATACTCTTCTTCATCTAGGTTTAATAGGTAATATTTTTTACCTTCAACTTGAGCTATCCAGCTACGTTCAGTGTATATAAGAATAAAGTTTTGTCCGTTTAATAGATTTATACGAAATGATGTTGGACGTGGAGAAATCCAATCAATAGATTCTAAGAATGAATTAAACTCGTGTGTTAATAAATCAACTATAATATCCTTAAGTGCCGGAAATTTAGTTAACTCATCATACTCACTAGCAGACTCATCAGCTACGTTTCTTTCATCTACTACTTGTAGTGCAAGTGCTCGTATTTTATCTTTTAATTCGGATGCAGTCATTATTTTTTATTTTTTTTAGATAAATAAGCGGCAACTGCCATTTTTACTTTTTTATCATCTGATTTTCCTTTAAATTGAGGAGCATCTGAATCCTTAAAGTCTTTAATATAAGTATCTACTTTTGTTTTTTTGGTAAGTTTTTCATCTAATTCTCCTTCGTTAACATTTAAAAGTTGAACTGGGTCAATTTTATTAACTGTTCTAACACCACTTTTAAACCAATCTTTAAGTGCACCATCAACATCACCACCAACAAAATCAGATAATAAACTTTCTAATTCTTTAGGATTTTTAATAATTTTGTTTAATGATTCCTCATCTTTAAAGCTAATTGTATCTTCTGAAGATAAATATCTTTCAGGTTTATTTTGCATATTACTTAATGATTCGGGAGTACCTGTACCTTCATGGTTTCCATAAAGTTTTTCAGTAGTATAAATTATATCCTCGGTTGGAGTTTCTTTATAGTTAAGGAAAATTGTATATCTTGATTTATTACCCATAGGGTTAGTTAAATATACAGTTTTACGAGCAAATGCTTTTCCGTTGTTAGCACGACGCCATTTAGCAAAATTATCTTCTTCTTTAGTTATTTCACTAACTTCTTTATTTTCAGCCATTGGGGCAACTTGCATATCTACAAAATCATCTGATACTGCAAATACCATTACACTACCACGACCATTATCTGATACATCTACATCTTCAAGATTATATTTAGATGATAATTTATCGGCTATTTCTTTACCAATTTTCATTGCTTTAATAGCACCATTATCTCTTTCTTGCCCTGACATTGTTCTTTTTCCTAGAGCAGTTAAATTGCCTTCTCCTGTTGGATATGCAATAGAAACATTTAGAAAATTAGGATTATTTTTGTCTTTAGAAACTTTTGGAAAGAAAAATTTATCAGATGCTTCGTTTATAGTTTTAACATATAAATCTTCTTTAGCATCCCATTTCCAATCACTACCCTTAAAGTCTTTTAATTTTTTTGCTTTTTGATATTCAGCGGAGGATAATTTGTTTTTTTTTAAATTAACCCCTTCATAAACACCAGTACCAGCATATCTTTGACAATAGCTATTACTTACTACATCACGATTACCTTCATCATCTATTTTATAACATCTACCATCACTACCCCAATCATAAATTGTTTCAGATTCATCTAATTCTAATGCGGGTTCAATATTAATTATAGCATCAACTTTTTCTACTCGTTTTTCACCTTCTAAATAACCAGCTACTGAATCTAAATAATCTTCAGCTTTAGTTAATTTAGCCTGAACCCAAGCGTCTAATTGATCTCCATTTCCAATAAGACTTTCAATTTTTGAAGCATTAGAGTGGATTGATTTTAATTGAGAGTTTGCCATATCTGATTCATCATCAGCTTGCATCCAATCATCTTCGTTTAATGAGGATTTTTTTAAATCTTCAATTCTTTTTTTTAATTGCTCAATTTTAGAATCAGCACCTTTACTTCCATATTGGTTAGACCAACGTACAAGTCTACGTAATTCATCTTCTAAATCAGATACACTATTGTAATCTGGTCCTTCATCTTCCATATCAAACTCACCATATCCTTCTCTTATACCGGGGTATAATTGTTTTAAAGCATCATGAATAGAGTATAAAGCACTTTCTTCAGCATAGTCATAATATTTAGCTATTCCTTTTACAAATTGTTGAACTTTTTTTACCAATTCAGGGTTTAGGTTTGCTTCGTTGATATTTTCTTCAACGTGCTCACCTGGGTCTCCTTCTAGATCTTCACCTGAAGGATCATTATCTTCCTTCATAGAAGCTTTTAATCTATCTTGGTACATTTTTTGTTGAGCGGCCAACATACGTTGTCTAGTTTCATAATCCTCACCAGCTTTTCTCATTCTAGCAAGTTGTTGATCCATATATTGTTTTTTAGCTCTTTCTTCATCAGACATCGGTCTAAATCCCGATTCATCTACTGCTAAAGCGGCTTTAACCATCTCTTTAATTTTCTCTTTATTCATGTTTTCAACTTTGTTTTTTGCTTGGTTTGTTGCTATACCATACATTACTTTTTCCGCATCCCTACCATACTTTTTGACTAAATTTTGTTTATTGGACAACAAACCCTTGATAGTTATCTCTCGATTATCAAGTTCGCGTTCGGTAAGTTTGCGTTCGTTAAGCATATTAATCGCTGTTTCTTCCTACTACATATTCTCTTGTAAAGAAAGTAATAGTGTTTCCAATTTGGTCAGCTAATTTTTGGTTACCTAATGAGTTAGCAGCTTCCATAGCAGCTTGTAATGAATCTTGAACTATTTTTTCTTCTTTAGATAATCCAACTTCTACAGTAGCGTCTACTCCTTTGTCTTTAATATCAATTTTATCACCTTCAACATCAACGTTAACATCTTCTTCACCATCTTTAACATTAACATCAGTTTCTGCTTCTTTTAAGAAACGTTCAACTTCTTCATCAATTTCAGCTTCACTATATAATGATGCTTCGTATTGAGATTCTTCTGAAAGTGTAGATAATATTTCAGTTCTGATTTTTTCTTTAAATTCAGAAACTTTCATTTTAGATAAAGTATCTTTAATGTCGTCTTTAGCGTCATTAAATCCATCTTTATACCCCTCTTGTTCTGCGTCTGTGCGCTCGTCTTCTTTAAGTAAAGGGTTATTTTTTAAATAAGCTTGGTAGTCAAAATTGTCCATTATGTATATTTTTATTTATAAATATTAAAAGTTTTTAGTATTGTCGCTCTTTTTGAATTCGATTCGTGGGTACCAATATCTATCATCGTCAAAATCAAATTCATTATCTGATTGGCTTCTGTCTACTTTATATCCTTGTTTTTCAATAAAGGTAATAACTTCATTAAAGATATCCATAGCAACATCTTTTTTACGTCTAAAAGTAACTCTACCACTATTAAGACCATACATACTTGCATACAAATTAATAGATGGAAATTCCTTTTCTAATTGAGATTCAAGTTCTTTTTCTAAATCTTCTTTTGTTTTTAAATCTACTTCATCTGCTTCGTTTAAATAACGTTTTAAGTTCCAAGAGTGAATGTCAAAATTATCTTTCATGTTTTATTTATTTTGTGTTGTATATAAATATGTACTTAATATCGTACCTATCGAAATTGCTTTAGTTCTTAAATAATCTAAGCTAGCTTCGTTTAGATTTTTTGGTTTTGTTGTCCATTCAACACCTAAAGTTCCTACAAAATTACCATTTAAATCTTTTAAAGAAAAAATATATGATGATTTTGTGTCTAACCCTTCAGCAAAGGTTTTTAAACCATAATCCATATCTTTACTATATGCTGGTATAATAATTTCACCTGCAGTGTATAAATGCATTAATGGACGATTAAACAAAGAAACAGGAATATTAGTAAATGTTTCCTGTATCGTTCTTATCCCTGGAGAGGAATGTTCAAACATAACTGAAAATTTAGATATTGATTTTCCAGTAGGGTAAAAATTACCCCCATTATGGAATTGTGATATCCAAACTCTATCAGCTTTTTCATCTTGTTTAATCTGTTCTAGTAAATCGTCTACTAAAGAATTAGCTTTTAATGTAGTAACTATAGGGTCTTCTTTTTTAGATTTTTTATCTAAATAAGCTTTGTATTTAGTCACAATAAGTGGTCCCAGAATAGCAGATATTATTGCTACTAATATTGTTATTTCCAATGTAATAAAAATTAGGTTTTTAAACTGTTTAAGTATTCTATAACTGAGGCAACATGGTCGTCTACTTTATCTTGGTTAAGTTTACCTATCCAGGTTTCAACGTCCCCCGCTTCTGATACATATCCGGAATTGCTTTCAGATAATTTTTCTGCGACATATGCTTTAAAATCCTTGATTTTATTATCGATTTCATTATTTTTAATTTCGCGTTGATATTCTTCCCACTTACCCTCTCTTTTTAGTTTGTCTTCTTTTACAATAACACATCTAAAACAAGTATGATGAATATTATAATAAACTTTATCATTAGGATTTTTCATTATTTTACTACAACATGGACAAAACAACGGCATCATATGTGCCTTTTTTGCTTTATCAAATTTTGTAATATTTTGTTTTAAACCATCTTTAATGGTCCAAGTTCTACCATCGCTTTCCCAAATGTCTCCTTCTTTATGAAACTCTTCAGGTTTTGTATAGCCAACACTTACTTGTGTTTTTTCTCCATACTTACCTTTCATAAGATTTCTAAGACGTTCTACATCTTTTTTAGCAAATTCTTTTTTTAAAACATTATCTTGACTCATAAACCTAATTTTTTTAATTGATTGATTGTGCTAGCAGCACTAGTATGTAATATACCAATTCCTCCTGCAGCTCTCCAACTATTTATAGTATCTTCTCGATCATCTATCAATATATGGTTTGGGGCAGCAAAGTCTTTTTTAGTTTTGGCACTCTTATAATTTACTTTAGGTTTAGAAGAAAATAACCCCTTATTAGTTTGGTTTTTCATCCATAAACCTTTACCCATTACTGATTGTTTTTTTAGTGAAGGAGCTGTTAGCATTTCATAATCGTAATTAGATACAAAATTCATAAGTTGTTGTGCATCAGGCATAGGAGGAATACCAACCCAAAATACGAGTTTATTATCTCCTTCATCTATAAAATCCCAGAAAGCATTTTTACCATATTTTTCTTCAAATTCTCTAGGACCCATACCTGCTAGGTCTGTAAAACGCTTATCAAAATCAGCTACAACACCATCCATATCAACATAAATTTTATATTTTGGATCTTCTTCTCGTAACATTGCTAATTCTCTTGCATATGCATTTATCCCAAAAGGATCTTTATTTTTATTTTCTTTTACTGGGGTGTTATCATGACCACATTTGTGACAAAGAAATAAATCATTTCCTCCATCTTTTATTTTCCAACTCCAACCACAATTATCACACACAATTTTATTTCCTACTATAGCTTCATTTAAACTATCAGTCCAGTTTCTAAATGTCATTGTACCTTTTAAATTAGCTTCTTGTTCTAATTTATCTAGATGATCATCTTCTTGAGTATTTGTTGTTGTAATTTCACCTAATCTACCTTCTAAATTCTGGATGTGATGAATCATTTCATGAGCAAATGAACGTACAATATCTTTTGGATGACGTCCCTCAGTGTATAATACTATAGATTGATTATTTGGGTCGTAATAAGCGGTTTTACCTAAAAATTGTTTAGCATTTTCTTTATCACCATTCTTAAATATAAGTTTAGGTAATGGTTCAACATTCATTCCCTTACCAATCATATGTTTAGTAAGTTTAGCTATTTCATTTTTAACATCAATTTCATTAGAGTATGAAGCATTCTCTTTAATTGAAATACGATTTTGTTTTTCTTGAAGATTTTGAGAAACAATATCAAATACTTCTCTTGCTTCTTCATCAGTTAATTCTGATGGGACAAATGGTCTAAATTTTTCAAATGAAATTTTAGCAGCATTACGAGCAGCAGTACCAGATACTCCACCTTGAGTTATAACTGTTTCTACTCTTAAATTAGGATAATTATTAACTGATTTAGTTCTATTAGTTATATCAGAAAAATCTTCTTCATTACCCTCACGAGCGCCTATAACAAATATAACATCTTCGTTTGGATGTTCTTTTGCATAATTGTAAACACCTTGAATTGGGGGTTTACTATCAGTAATTACGTTAACATTTATAGGTAAGTATTTTTTATAGATTTCCCAAATTAAAAGAGAATCGGTTTGTGTTATACCACCTCTTTCTTTTCCACCTATTAAAATAACAAATTCATCTATATTAGGATTTTTTTTTAAGGCTGTGGTTACAACCTCAAAATGCCCTGCAGTTGGTGGTTTAAAACCTCCCCCATATACGGCTGTAGTTTTTTTATTACCTTCAGGCAATAAACCTTTTATCATTTCTTGTACTAATGAACTCATTTAGATAGGAATGTTTTAATTTTAGATTGTGCTTCTTCCTTAGAAACTGAATTATTAATAATATCAGCTACTGATTCATCTTTTAGTAATTGGTTAAGTTCAGCAGTATCTTCTTGTTTTTGTTTATCTGCTCTAGCTTGCGCCTTTGCATCTTTAGGTTTTGTATCTTTTGGAGCAAATGGTTTTAAATACTTATTTATTATAGATTGAAGATCTCCTAATTTTTCATCTTGTAAAGTATTAGCTACAGAAACAAAATCAGAATCAAATAAACTTTTATAAGCATCATAGTTTTGAGTTACACTTTTCCATGTACGCATTACAATACCAGGTGCTAAACTTCTATCTTCACCTCCTGATTTTTCGTATCTATCTTGGTTTTGGAGTAATGAACGTTCTAAATCTGTATAAACATAAAGCATCATTACATCATACCCCGCATCTTCTAATTCTTGCTTTAATTGAGCCGTTTGTTTATATGAGGCACCTGTACCATCTAAAATAAACGATTGTTTACCCTCAATAGTATCAGCTACACTTTGTTTAAAGTCTTTATTAGCAGCAGCCATTGAAATAGCTTGTTGGCTTCTTTCTTCAGGACTAGAATTTTTTAGATCTAAAGATACATTTGCTTTTTTAAGCATGTCTATGTAGATGTTATCTATATTTAATATCTTTAATCCTCCTAAATCTAAACCTTTTAAGATAAATCCCTTACCAGCACCTGGGGCGCCGGCTAAAATAATTGCTTTGGGATTACCTTGAGCTTCTTTTAATAATTGCATTAAACTTATCATATTTTTAACTTTCCCACTTAAGCATGTTTATGATACATATCAAAAAACCCTTTAAGTAGTGGGTAATACCCAATTTTTATTAAGATTTATAATTATCCTCAATATAAGAGTTTAAAACTGATTTGTTGCCATTATCTAACTCCATATACCATCTAAAAAAGGTAAGAGTACCATGTTTTTCATACATTGTATGAAATTTTTTAGTTAAATGGTCGGCTAATGAATATTGATCTTCTTCAGTTAAAGTTTCTTTACCTGCCCATACTTTAGCAATAAAGTTGTGTGGATAATTGTGTCCAAAATACATGAAATTGATAATCGCTTCTGTGTTTGTCATAACCTTTATTTTAAAATTTTAAATGCCCGAATCATTCGAACACGTAAATGTACGAATAATATTTCGGGCTTCCAAATTTTTACGCGATTCTCTTTACAACTGTTTTAAATGATGTAGTTGCTGGTTTGTGTTTTGGGTTTTCTAAATCAAAGATTTTTTTAACTGCCATAAAAATATCTAAATTATCCTCTTGAGAACGAGGTGATTCATATATTTCCCAGTTTTTACCTTTTAGGCGTTTACCAGTTTTATCTTCGCCTCTAGACATAGATTTTAACCATAATACACCTACTCTATCTACTTTTTTCCCAAAACATTCTTCATAACATTGGGCATATACTGCACCTTGTAAATCGTATGTTGTTTGTAAATGATTAGATGTTTTAAAGTCAATTACCCAACGTTCTAATTTACCATCTAAAGTAATCTCACATACTAAATCGCAAGTTCCTGCTACTTTAAGTGTATCTGAGAATAATGATACTTCAGTTTCAATTAATGTTGGTTTATAAGTTTCCCAAAAATCAACAAAGTTTAAAAACATTTGCCAAATTTTAGGATCCATTTTAGGTAGACCTTCAGAATTTAGAAAAGTCATTTCTTTACCTTCAAAGTAAGATTCAATCATTTCATGTACTTTAGTACCTTCTTCAGATGCTTGTTTAACTATCCATTCAGCACTGTTACCTACTTTTTTAAGCCAATCTTCAAAATGTTTACCTTTTGGATATGCTTGTAAAACGTGTGTAATAGAAGGATAATAATCCCCATTACGTCTGTAATACCTTGAATCGGGTAAAGTGATTTGTTTGTGGTCGGCCGAAATTTCTAAAATTCTTTTGTATGATTTTTTTATCATAATGCTAGTTTTCTTTCCATTAAGTTATAATAGGTTAATGGTTTAGTTGTGTGGATTAGTTTTGTGAAATTTTCAAAACCCATTTCACTTGGATCCTTATCTTGTAAATCCACAAGATAGACTTCTTTACCTTCTGCTAATAACATTTCACAGAATCGTAAAGCTTGTTTAATCGCATCCCTATCTAATGCAATATAAATTTTATCTACTAATGAAGTGACTATTTTCTTCATTAGATTATTTTGTATATTTTTTCCTAATAGTGGAATTACATTTCTTTTTATAGCTATAGCATCAAATAATCCTTCACATAATATAATTGGTATATCCCAATTAATAAAATGTTCATTAGGAATTACATCTCTTGATACTTGAGGATTTCTATATTTAACATAAGGATCTTTCTCAAATGATCTCCCTGTAAAATAATTTAATTTACCGTTTGCATCATAAGTTGGAATTATAATCATATTTTTATATAACCCCTCAGTACAATATCCTATGTTGTACTTCATTATATCGTGTTTACTTACGTTGCGTTTTTTAAGATAATTAACCGCGTGCCTTAGCATTATATCGTTTGTATCAGCGCTGTAAATGCTAGTAAACGATGGAGGTAATGCCACATCAGCAACTGTTTTAACTTCTTTATAAGATTTAGAATTTGCTATTAAAGAATGTGCTTCTGATATTTTATCAGTTGGTGCTTTTATTAACTTAAATAAATTATAAATTGATTTACCTTTAATATCACATGACCAACAATGCCAAGGATTATTACCCTCTTTATTTTCAGTTAAGTTAACTTCTAATTTTGGTTTATGGTGATTACATACGGGACAATGATAAGCATAATTGCTCCTAGCCGTAACCTTCCCAGTACCTAAAACTGAATTCACTAATGTAACTAATAATTGGTTAGTCATTTCTTAATTTATTTAAAACCTTATATAAATCTAAACCCTTTAAATTCTGTTGGAATGAATTACTATTCCAAGTAGAATATGAGGTAAGACTTTTATTTGTAATTAACGCAGATTTAGGATAAGTGGCAAATGTATTTTTAAAGCATTCTTGTGCTTTAAATGTTGCCATATCCCAAAATTCATTTTTCCATTTACTACCTGCTAAATAATGTAACATAATCATATCTTGAGTTTCTTTTAAGAAATTAGTATATGATGTATTTTGTATATCAGCATTAAAATTACCTTTAATTATTCCTTTAGCTAATTGGTTATTTCTGATTATAGTATTAATTGAGGTAGCTTCCATAGGTTCTAAAAAGAATGAGGAATTACCATTATAAGCTACTTTGTCAGTAAAATTTTTCTTTCTAAAATAATTAGAGAATTTTATTAATCTTGGAGTACTATACTCAGTTAAAACTAAATTATAATCATGAAGAATATGTTCCCAATCCTCATTTATTTCATCTATTGTAGTTATATCGCTATTAAATAAATATCCTATTGAGCATCTGCTTTTAAGAGGAATACCAAAAACCCACCCATAAGGACGAGCAATAGCCAGTGTAGAATTAAATTGAGGATAATCCCAACTACATTGTCTGATGTAAGCTGAGTTTACAGGAATGTATTTAGCGATTTCAAATTCATCGTTAATTTGAGGTCGTCCACTACAATCTATAGTATAATCACTTTTAAGATCTTGAGGTAAAACATTTTGATCTATAATATTAACTTTAGATTTTAAAGTTTCAAATATAAAATCTTGAAATTTATTAGCATTAAAGTGTAATGACATACTCCCTAAATTAAACCAGTGAGTAAAATTTTGAGTACCCCAATTATCTTTAATAATGCCTTCTTTATAATACCCATCAATTTTATCTAGAGTATCATAATTTAAATCAAGGTTTTCTGCTAAAAATCTAGGAAATGATAAATCCGATCCTTCACCTACTGAGGCCGCAGGTAAAGAAGAATCATGATACCAATCAACTTCGTAACCCGAATTTGACATATCAAGAGCGGTTATACAACCTGCTGTACCTCTTCCTATGATAGATATTTTTTTAGACATAACTACCGGAAATGTACGTTACTTATTTGTGATTTCCAAGGGATTTTCATAGTCAAGTTCAGAAAAATCTTTAGTAAAAAACTTACCTAGGATGTTATCGTTAAAAAAGCTTTCTGGTTTTTCTAAGACTTGATAAATAAATTGATATTTGGTTTCGAAATATGTAAGTAATTTTTTATTAGGAACACATTTTAAAATTGAACGTTCAAATTCATCATGTTTTTTTTCAGTTAATAAAGTTTTAATTTCTTTTTGGGAACCATAATATGTTTTCCAATCTGATTCTTTTACTGCTAATTTGTATGCAGGACGACGTCCTACTACTCCTTGTAAATTTGCTAATTCTTTTTTTCCTAATTTAACTTTAGTGGTAAATTGTAGTATTTTTTTCCCAATGTAAGATTTCCCTGTTGGTTTGTGGGTAACTATATAAACAAAACCATACGTGTTATCAGGGAATTGGGAGATGTCTTCTATTGTTTCATTCTTATAGATCCAACTCATAATTCTTTCTTTAATTATTACTGTGATAAATATTTAAACATATAATCTTTAGCAAATAATACTTCTTGATCAACGTTTTTCATTTTGTTTATTGTAGTTTCGCTTACGTATTTAGGATTAACCCACCAATCTTCATATGGACTTTTTAAGTCAGGTGATATATTACCAGCAATTAAAACATACCCATTTTCTTCTAAAATTTTACGAGATTTATCTCTATAACTTTTTGTTTCATCAACATAATAATCGTGTTCATAAGTTATAACACTAAAATCAATTTTATCAAACGGAATATTTTCTAAAACTTTAAATGTATTAGCAGGTGGGTCAATATCTAACTGAAGGTAATCTATGTGGTTAATTCCTGAGAGTGAAAAATCAAATTTAGTAGCATCTTGGTTTATTATAAAATCATCAGGACGTTGTTCTCTCCACATTTGAATTAGACTTTCATTAACATCAAATGAACTACCTTTCCATCCAAATTCTGTTAATAATGCTGTGTTATTACCGTAATAAGGTTGACCTGCTCCTACTTCTAAATAAATTCCATTTCTTTTACCTTCTAAAGCTGTTAGAACAAATAAATCTTGGTAACATTGAGAATAATTTTTATCTATAAGTGAAGCACCTGTAAATTTATATTTTAAAAATTGATGATCATCCTCAAAAGTATAAGTTAAAGGTTCATGCCATGCTACTGGAGTAGTATTGATCTCTATACCAAAATTAATTAAATTGTTATTAATAATTTCTTTATGGTGAGGTAGAGTATCCATATAATATAACTCAGTCCATAGTTTTTTAGATTCTTCTCTTTGACCTATATACCAACTTGTAAATGCTTTTTGAAATAACAACATATAATCACCTGGGTATTCTACATTATAAGGTAATTTATTTTTGTTAATATGTTGTAAACCTAAACAGGCGTACATATATGAAGGTTTCCATTCTTCTCTGGAACTATGCCATAAACTTAAATGAAGATAAGCTTCAGGTCTTGTAGGTAAAAATGAAATAGCAGTTTGTAATTGTTCATTTTCATAATTAGGTCTACGTCCCGTTTTATGAAGTTGTAACCAAGTTTTTATAAGACAACAATAAGCAAAATCAGGATCAGTTTCATAAGTTAATTCGGCTGCTCTTAAAAAATAAGATAAAGCAGCTGCTCCTTGCCCTATATTCTCATATTCTTCTCCTAAAGAAGCATTTATATAAGGATCTAAAGGATTTTGTATATAGTCGTGTAAATATTTTTTTAATCTTCCCATTCTAAAGAGTCTAATAGATTTATAGGCATTTCTAAAGCATATGCAGCATTATCTTGATACCCAAATGTTATAATAAAATTACCATCTTTAATAGCTAAACCAGTATTGAATTCAATTTGGGCAGCCATAAATTTAAAGGGTTTAGATAAACGTAAAATATTCCAATCTTCATCCCATATCATAAATCTATGATAATATTGAGCATCTTTATGATATCCTGGGTGGTGAAAGAAATTACATTCATGGGTTATACAAATTCTACCTTTACTAAATGGTATTACTTGTGAGCTTCCTCTTAAACCTAAAGGTAAAGATAAATTATAATTTTTTGATATAACAACTTCACTTGATTTAGTTTTAGGATCTACTTTTACTACTTCTAATGGATCAGCCCACCTTACAAAATGGTAAGGCATATCTAAAATAGGCATCCAATTTTTTTCTAAGTAAGTATGCCCACTAGGTGGTTCAATTCTATCTCTAGTTATTTCAGTACAATTGTTTTTATCCCAATTAACCTCACATAACTCCATTCTACCCTCTCCATCAGGTTTTACATCTCTTCGTACACCACAAACATAAAAAATATCATCCCATCTAAAGACACGAACATCTTCTAAGCCATGAAAGTCCCAAACGGGTGGAATATCATGGGTTGAAGTATCAATTTTTTGATATGAATCTACTTCTAAAGTTTCAGGATTAAGTTTACATAAGTAATTACCTGTTTTTAATGAAATATCATCTTCAGGATTTAAATAAGCTAAACACCCCCACTTACAATAAAATTTTTGATTAAATTCACTGTGATATAAAGAATAATGGACGTGGCGAATATTAGCTAAAATTTCACCATTAGTATCAATAAAAACTGAAACATTACAAAGTCCAGTACCATCAGTTAAATTACCGGGTATAATTAGAGGTGCAATTTTACCTCCATTATCTAAAACTATTTTGGCTAAATTATCAATCATTATCTATAGTGCCCTCCTCCTAACCATAATACAAAAGATTTTCTAATACCCTTAGTTACAGGAGTTACTCGATGCATTGTATATGAAGGAAATAAGAATACACAACCTTGGTTTCGTTCTGCTTTTTCAAATGGACCATTCATGCTTCCACCTCTAAATAATTCTAAATCACCACCTTCGTATTCATCAGGGTGAGATAATTGAACAGTAATTGATACTTTTCTTTGAGATAACATTCCAGGACCAATATCCGCATGCCAATCGTAATGTCCTTTATTAGTACCTAAATACTCAGTGTATTGGATTTGTTCTGGAATTGATTGTAAATCAAATTCCCACAAACTATTATTTGCTTCTTTAGCATAATTAGCTAATTTTTCATATAACCACCACCACTCAGTAGATTGTGGTATCCATTTAATTCTTGAAGATCTTTGTTTTTCAACATCACCTCCAACTATAGTTGCTTTTTGAAATTCAATTTTAGCAACACCTAATTCAATCTTTTTTAATTCAGTTACACTAAAGCCATCCTTATAAAAGTAATAATTTTGAGAATCTGTTTCTTTTTGTTCAAAGGTGTAATTTACTTTCATTGTTTTATTTTAGTTTATGTTAATAATATACGATTAATTTTTTGCTTATCCAACCTGAATGTTAAAGTTTATTACTGCTCTATGTTCTTTACCGTAAAATGGTTCTACAGAATGTACTATATCATAAGGCCATATTAGAAGCATTCCTTTTTTAGGTCGAATATAATGTTTCATCCCACGAATATGAAAAGAAAACACACCACTGTAAGGGTGGTCTGCTATAGGATCGCCATCTGATAGGTAATACCCTCCTGAAAACATGATTGGTTTAGCTTCTTCATGATGCCAACGACAATGATTATGGGCATTATGTCCTCTACCTGAGAATGGGTCATAATATTGTAACCAGCTTTCTGTTATAACAGGTTTACTTTTAGGTTCAATTTGAATAGATTTTAATAATTGTAAAAATCCTCCCTCTACTCTTCTTTTTATAATTTCTACTCGTTCATCATCATAATTAAGAAAATCATTAGGTGGTGTCCAAAATCTACTTCCAATTGGTGGAAATTCATGATCTTCAACCCATTGATCTTCTCTAACATAATTTACTTCATATGTAGATTGTCGTTCAGAATCATATTGTAATGGTAATTCTTGACCCATTCGTTTTTGAGTATCATTTAATGCTTCTAATCCTAACTTGTAAACTTTATCAGTTAAAGCATCATCAAATATTCGTTGATATACAGGGATTGGAGCAAGTTGAAAAACATACTCATCCGAAGTTGGGGTTAATGGTTGTTTAAAATTCATATTTACTGTTTTAAAAATCCTTTATGAAAGGGCACATAAAAATCAACTTGAAAATTTAATTCTTTAGCTAATTGCTCTACTCGTTGTTGCATTTCCCAAAACTTTTGCCAATTATTTTTATTACATAATAATTTTTTACTTATAGCCATTCCTATACCATTTTCCTGATCATATGTTAAACTAAATTCAATTCTATTAGCTCCTATATTATGACTAAAACGAACCATATCTTTCATTTCATGTAAATTTATTTCATTAATGTTGTAGGCAGTAAAAGACCAATCTCTTTTTGTTGAAAATTTGCTTACTTTATTAAAATAGTTTTCTAAATTTCTTGAAATTGTTTTGTAATAATCTAAACGTCTTATTTTTTGATATGTTTCAGGTGTAGCGGCATCTATTGAAAATCCTATACGACTCCAAGTTACATATTCATTTATATATTTTTCTTGATTTTGATCTCCAAATAAACTACCATTACAGAATGTCCAAAACATTATATTGTCTTTATATTTTTTAAATTCTAATTTATCAAATACATCAAATATTCTACCTTTATAAAAAGGTTCAGCGATACCAAGCACTGTAAATGTCTCTAGATGAGGCATAGCGGGCTTAATGATTTCCAATAGTTTATCTGTATTATCGCCTATGGTGCCGTCTAAATACCGTGACATATATTTAGTGCTGGAACGAGGACACATAATACAAGCTGTATCTTTTGTTGGAGTTAAACCTCCGATATTACACCAAGTTGAAGGTAAAGATAGTTCTATTTGTTTTGGATATAGTGAAATTTCTACGTCATGTGGTTTATCAGATAAATCTTTATAGTACATAGGACAAATAGTATTATTACAAGTTGAATGTAATTTATTGTTTAAAGTTGATACTCTAACATCCTTTAATATTGAGGATTTCATTATTTCTTCTAAGGTAATATTATCCTCAAGAAGATTACCATAATAAGTGGATTGATGACAACAAGATTGATATCTACCATCATCATCTATTTTTAACCTTACAAAAGGTAAATTGCAGTAGGATTTCATATTATATATGTTTAAAGTATAGTGATTTATTTTTAATTGATTCTATATAGTTGTTAAAAGTTGCTAAATAGTCTGTTTCTTTATTAAATTCCATTTCATAAATTCTAGTTTCAGTAGTAACACCACATAATACTTCAGGTTCAAATTTGTTTATATATTCATCTAAAGTGCAATTTGCCCATAAATAAAAAACATGTTCATCTGCAATTCCTTCAACATTATGTAGATCTATTAGTTCTAAAAGTTCTTTTCCTAATGTTTTATTACGAGTATAAAGGAAACTAAAATTAGGTAATATTAACCAATTATTTAGCTTCCAAGAATATTTTCTAACACTTTTTTCAAAAGAATCTATTATTGATAAAGTTTCTTCTGTGAAATTGTTTGGGTATCTTTCTAATGGGTTTCTATATCTTAAAAAACCTAAACGTTTAGCATCTTCAAAACAATATAAAGGCATCTGTACTTCATTCCCATTCCTTAATATATTATAAAATGTATCATCTAGGGGTTTTAATAAAAAACAATCCCAATCTAATAATATAAACTCATCAAACATTTTACCTGCCTCAGCAATAACATCTATTTTATGTAAAAAATGTAATAAATTAGTTGAATATTTTGGGTTTGTAATATGTTCTGATATTAAATGTGTTTTGTATCCTAAATTATCTAAGTATTTTTGGTTATCAATTCCCCATACAAAAACTATTTCGTTTTCAAATATAGGTTTTTCAAAAATTTCATTTTTTGTCCCCTGATTTTTACCCCAAATTGATCTTATAACAGGTATATTGTTTTTCATTATTATATATGTTTAAAATATAATGTTTTATCTACCTTTTTTGCTATATATTTATTTATTGCTATAACAGGGTCATTAGTATGATCATATAAATGCATTAAAAGTCTAGTATCGTCAGATGTTCCTTGTAAAACTTTAGGTTCATACTTTTCAATAAATTCATCCATTGAACAATTTGCCCATAAGTACATTGCATGTTCTTCAATACAATTTTCAACATTATTTTCTTTTGCTATTTTCATTAATTCACTAGCAACACCAGGTCGTCTAGAATAAAAGAAACAAAAATTAGGTGAGACTAATAAATTTTTATGTTTCCAACTATATTTTCTTAATTGGATTTCTTGACTTTTAATATAATTTGATAAATTTAAATCTATAGTAGTGGTTCCATATCGTTCATTAGAAGGACATATAATTAATTCTGGTATGCCTATACTAGGTTTATCTTCATAAGCATAAGATGGAACTTGGACATCATTTCCTTCTCTTAATGTTTTATAAAAATAATTATCAAGAGGTTTTAACATATAACAATCCCAATCTAAAAATATAAATTCTGAGTGTTCGGTTTCTGCTCTTTGAATAGCTTGTAATTTATGATAATATTGAAGGTGGATTGTTGAATATTCTGATTCAGTACATTCTTTACCCATTAATACAGTATTAAACCCACGTTGTTGTAACATTTGTTGGTTTTCTAACCCCCACACATATACAACCTCATTTGGAAAAATTGGCATTGGGAAAATTTCATTAAGTGCTCTTTTAGTATTCCCCCAAAAAGTTCTAATTATTGTAATTTTAGTATCCATGTATTTTTTTATTCCAATATTTTGTAAATCTAGAATGTTGGAGATATTGTTTTCCTCCGGATTTCCAAATTTCATCAAAAAACCTTTGAGTATCAAATTTTAATAAATCAGGATTAACTCCATAAACTATTTTAGCTAACCAAACATGTTCCCAATGTAATTGATCTTTTCTCCTATCACAATATACAGGATAATACCACTGTTCTGATAAACCATATTTTTGAGTTAATACAGTACCATAATCATTATCAGCTAAAAATATTTTGTCTGATAAAGTGGTAGTAGCATATTTGCCTTCTCTAATAACGTGTCCTAATATACCCTGGTCTGTTGCTAACCAAAACCATTCAGGTATTTCATCCCCATTAGAGGCAATCATTTTTTTATGCCAACTAACATATTTATCTACTATTTCAGGTTTAGAAAAATATAATAATGAAGTGTTAGGAGAATGAGCATTAATGTTATAATTTTCAGGAAAATCAAGATGTTTAATATCTTGTTCCCATTTTTCTTTGGTAAAATAATAATGACCTCTTGGTATTTCCCAATGGCCTATCCCCATATCTTTTTGATAAAACTCATCAGGTATTTTCCCATTTACTATAAAATCTTGATCTAAAAAAACAAATGGTTCTCTTTCATTTTGTAAAGCTTGTATTTTACCACTTGTCCAAAATAATGCAGGATCTACATTATCTAAATTATTTAGAAATTTTATATTAATTTCATTATAAAGACCTAAGATACCTAATTGTTTGTAAAAACTTAACCCTACACTATCAGTATAAAGGTTTATATAACCATTAAATTCTTTCCATCTTAAAGCAGAAAGAATAGTATATAAAATTTGATAATCAGGAAGATCATAAGTATCAGATTGTATTTCTCGAGTAGTTCTAAAACCATGTCCTCTTAATCTTTCTCTATTGAAAAAGGGAGCGGTCCAATTTACGTGTATTGCTTTCATAACTATACATTTGGTATAACTTTAATTTTTTGTTGGAGTTGTTCTATATCAATTAATTTACTTGATTTAATACATCTATAAAGAAATTCTATTTCATTATCGTAATCAAATCCTGCTTGTCTTGATTTAAAACGAGATTTATCAACCCCATAGTGTTTACAATATAATGAAATTTCTTTGTGACTCAAAATACCTTCTTCTATTTCTTCTTTTGTATAGCTAATCTCATTACAATCCCAAACATTTTTACATAATGATACATGAGGTATATTATCTTTACTTAGTAATTGTTTTAACATTAGTTGTTCAGATAATATCATATAATTAGCTGATAGATCTTCTATGAACATATCTGAAAATTCAATATGATTTTGTAATGTTCTAAGAGCATATTCTCTAGCAAATTCAGGATCAGGAAAATAAAGTAAACTTACATTAGCAGCAAAATCATTTATAAATTTTATAGGTTGAGTTAAACTCATATTTGGTCTACTTTTTTCTTTAGGATACCAAGTATTTGCTCTTTCATGATATGTAAATAATACTTTATCATTTATAAAAGCATCTAAATTTCTAAATACTAAAAAATCATGATCTACTATAATAAGTGGTATTTTAGTTTCACTTATAATTTTACTTTTACAACTTGACCAAAATACTTCTCTATTAATTTTTTCAGGATATGATAAGTGTCTTACTTCATCCCATAAATTAAGTATGTCTAAATCAGATAGTACTTCTTTAGTCATGTCATCACAGTAAAAAACTGTTTTATGATTAGGGTGATGTTTTTTCCAAAGGCAAATGGAAGCTACTAAAATAAGTAGCTCTAATTTACTATAGAATGATTTATTATTTTTTACATTTTCTAAAACCCAAATTGTTTCCATAACATTTTTTTATTTTAATAGAAATTAGCATATAGGGTAGCGTCAAAATAAGTATCAGTATAATATATATTATAAGTTGAACTATATGAAACTGCAGGACCACCTGGGTAATATGCAGACCAATAATTAAAGAAATAACCGTAATTAGGGGTTGCTACAATGGTTATATAAGGATAAGTACCGGTATATGCTTGGTAATTACCTACATAAGAAGTACTAGATTCACTCCAAGGATATGTAATAGAAAGAGTACCCCAAGAACTATTATTACTATATACATTAACCCAAAAAATATAATTTGGGTTTTCTTGTCCTCCTCTTAGAGGTATATTTGGAGACGATTGGTTTGGGTAAGTGTAAATAGCTTTAATAGTTCCTAAAGCAGTTTGACCCGTACCCCCTCTAACATAATAAGTTGAGTTTTGACCTATGTTATATGTTGGTATTAATGTTCTAGGCATGTTATATTTGGTCTATTAAGTTTTCATTGCCGAAGATTCCGGAATATATTTCTTTTACCTTAGTGTATGAGAATTCATAAATACTTCCTGTTATTGAACCTATGTCTAATAATGTTTTAGTTAATTCAACACTTTCACTAGTAACAGTTTCAAACCATTCTTCTCTTTGTTTAATTACTTCGTCTCCATTTTCATCAAAATCTACATAATCAACTATTTCTGCATGATATGAAGATGAATAAACTACTTCGGGAAGTGTTACACTTGAAGTTACATGAAATTGATACCACATAGGATATTCATTCCATTCTCCATTATAAGACATGGAATTAGGAACTCTACCAAAAGGACTAGGATTATCTTCTAAATATTTTGGAAAATTAGCCTCAGCTGCTTCAGGTGTCTCATACCAAGCGATTGTAGTTCCTACAGTCCCTTGTATTTTATCCAATTGATAATATTCTATTCGAACATAGAAACTATCTAAATTATCTCCTAAAAAGGTTTCAATTGGTTGTTTTACAATAAATCCCATAATCTTATTTTTGTTTTATTATATTTATTTCTTCTCTTAATTCATTAATTTGAATTTGTTGTTCTTTAATTGCTTCTACCAATATAGGAACTAATTTGGCATAATTCACGGTTAAATAATTCTCTCCTGATTTAGATGAAATTTCACCCTTAGCAGCTACTTCTATATCAAATGGAGCTAATGAAACAATTTCAGGAGCAATAGCTTGAACTTCTTGTGCTGATAAACCTAATTGTAAATCATCGTGTTCAAATCCATTTTCTTTAGCTGTTTTATTATTAGTATAATAGAAAGCTGTTAAACTTAAAATCTTACCTAATGCATCAACAATTTCACCTTTTTTCTCTTTTAAACGTTCATCAGAGTAATAAGCATAAACCTCATTACCAAAATATCCAGCACCCGCAGATTGTAAATAATTGGTAGCATAAAATATAGTTGCAGTTACAGTATCAGTAGCCGGGTTAACAGTAAATCCTGCTGTACCATAAACTCCTGTTGGACCTGAACCCCATAATACTTGGTAAGAAGCGTTCGAATCATTATTATAGTTAATATTAGCAGTTGGACCTGTAGGACCTGTAGGACCTGTAGGACCAGGACCACCTGTACCTCCTGTTGGACCTGTTGGACCAGTAGTACCTTGAGCTCCTGTTGGACCTGTAGGACCAGGACCACCTGTACCTCCTGTTGGACCAGTAGCACCTGTATCTCCTTTTATACCTGTAGGACCTGTAGGGCCTGTTGGGCCTAATGGACCAGTTGGACCTTGAGCACCTGTTGGGCCTGTACTACCTGTACTACCTGTTGTTCCTTGAGGACCTGTAGGACCAGTTGGACCAGTTGAACCTGTAGTACCTTGAGGACCTGTTGAACCAGTTGGACCAGTAGCACCTGTAGCACCTTTATCTCCAGTAGCACCTTTAACACCTGCTGCACCTTGAGGACCAGTTGGACCTGTAGGACCTGTTGCTCCAGTTGTACCTTGAGCACCTGTTGGACCTGTAGGACCTGTTGCTCCAGTTGTACCTTGAGCACCTGTTGGACCTGTAGGACCTGTTGGACCAGTTGCTCCAGTATCACCTTTGGCACCATTAGTTCCATTTGTACCTGCTGTACCTTGTGAACCTGTAGAACCAGTTGGACCAGTAACACCTGTTGCTCCTTGAGAACCTGTAGGACCAGTTGGACCTGTAGGACCAGTTGTACCAGTTGTACCTTGAGAACCTGTTGCTCCAGTTGTACCTTGAGATCCTGTTGGGCCTGTAGGACCAGTTGGACCTGTAAATCCTTGAGCACCTGTAGAACCAGTAGTTCCTTGAGCACCTGTAGGACCTGTTGGGCCTTGAGAACCTGTATTACCAGTTGGACCTGTAGAACCTGTTGTTCCTTGAGGACCAGTTGGACCAGTTGTACCTGTAGTACCTTGAGGACCAGTAGGACCTGTTGTACCTGTTGTACCTTGAGGACCAGTAGGACCTGTAGAACCTGTTGTTCCTTGAGCTCCAGTATCTCCTTTAGTACCAGTAGTACCTTGAGGACCAGTTGGACCTGTTGTACCTGTTGTACCTTGAGAACCTGTAGGACCTGTAGGACCAGTAGTACCTTGAGCTCCTGTTGTTCCTTGAGATCCTGTTGGACCTGTAGGACCTACAGCACCTTGGGTACCTGTAGTACCTTGAGGACCTGTTGGACCTAATGGACCTGTTGAACCCTGAGTACCAGTAGTACCTTGAGTACCAGTTGTTCCTTGAGGACCAGTTGTACCTTGAGTACCTGTAGCACCCTTAACACCAGCTGCACCTTGCAAACTTATTGATGAAGTTGGTACTTGAGATAAAGCTACAAGCCCAGCACCATCAGACATTAATATATGACTAAAGGAAGCTGTTGAATTTGTATCTAATAAAAATTGTACGCCAGTTGCCGATAATCTTGTTGCTCCACCCGCTGTTAATGATACATTATTAACACCATCACTATATAATCCTGTATCAGCATCTCCTATAAATGAGTAAGCCGGAAAAGATTTACTACCTGGGTTGGTACTAATACTATTACTAATATTACTTGCTTGATTGACTATTAATGAACCTGTAATTGTAGAATTTGAATTAATAACAACTAATGTTCCAGTATCACGAATATTTGAATCATTTAAATGGTGTGTACCTGTTCCTTTAGGTATTCTATCAGTTGTTAAATAAGTAGGTACACCTTTTGTTGCATATTCAGGACCAAATAATGTTACTCCATAATCAATTGCCGCCCCATCATTGTACGAATAGAACCAGTCATTAGTTTGACCATCAAAGTTAAATGAAGCTGTTACTCCTACTGAACCTGAATCATATACCGCTATACCCGCATATCTTTCTGTTGGTGTATCGTTGTTTAATACTATATAAGAATCTCCAATAATAGTTACTGAACCGGAAATGGTTTGTAAATAACCAATAGAAGCAGATGTAAATGTAGCGCTTGAAGCTGATATTGTACTAGCATTTATAGTTGGAGCTGTTAAAGTAGTTCCGTTAAATGTAAGAGTAGATTCACCGTTAAATGGTGTTGGACCATTTCCAGTAGCTGTTACTATATAATTATCTACATTATTTGTAATTGCTGTTGCAGCTGAAGTACCTTGAGCACCTGTATCACCTTTAGTACCTGTTGTACCTTGGGTTCCAGTTGTACCCTGAGTACCTGTTGTACCTTGAGCTCCTGTATCACCTTTAGTACCTACAGCACCTTGTGTTCCTGTTGTACCTTGAGCTCCAGTATCACCCTTAGTACCTACTGTACCTTGTGTTCCAGTAGTTCCTTGTGTTCCAGTAGTTCCTTGAGAACCAATATCACCTTTTTGACCAGTTGTTCCTTGTGTACCTGTTGTACCTTGAGAACCTGTTGTACCAGTTGTACCTTGAGCTCCAGTATTTCCTTTATCACCAGTTGTTCCTTGTGTTCCAGTTGTACCTTGAGCACCTGTTGTACCAGTTGTACCTTGTATACCTTGATCACCTTTAGTTCCTACAGCACCTTGAGTACCTGTAGTACCTTGTGAACCTGTTGGACCAGTAGTACCTGTTGGACCTTGAGAACCTGTAGTTCCTGTTGGACCCTGAGCACCTATATTTCCTTTATCTCCAGTAGGACCTATTGGACCTGTTGAACCTTGAGAACCAGTTGCTCCTGTTGTACCTTGAGAACCAGTACTACCAATAGCTCCTTGAGTACCTGTAGTACCTTGAAGACCAGTTGAACCAGTAGTTCCTTGAGAACCTGTATCACCTTTTTGTCCTGTTGAACCTTGAGTACCTGTTGTACCTTGAGCACCTATATCACCTTTTGTACCTACAGCACCTTGTGTTCCTGTAGTACCTTGAATACCTTGATCACCTTTATCACCTGTTATACCTTGAGTACCATTTGTACCTTGAGTACCTGTATTTCCTTTATCACCAGTTGTACCTTGAGGGCCTGTAGGACCTGTATTACCTACAGCACCTTGAGCACCAGTTGGACCTGTATTACCTGTTGTTCCTTGAGTTCCAGTATCACCTTTAGTACCAGTTGTACCTTGAATACCTGTATCTCCTTTAGTACCTATTGTACCTTGAGTACCAACTACACCTTGAGTACCAGTTGCACCTTGTGAACCTAAATTTCCTTTATCACCTTGAGTACCTGTAGTACCTTGAGGACCAGTTGGACCTGTATCACCTACAGCACCTTGAGCTCCAGTTGGACCTGTTGGACCTGTTGGACCTAAATCACCCTTAGTACCTGTTGTACCTTGGGTACCTGTTGTTCCTTGAGCTCCAGTATCACCTTTAGTACCAGTTGTACCTTGAGAACCAGTATTACCTACAGTACCTTGAGTACCTGTAGTACCTTGAGCTCCTATATCACCTTTATCACCTGTTATACCCTGGGTACCAGTAGTACCTTGAGGACCTACTGCTCCTTTATCACCTAATTGACCTTTATCACCAGTAATACCTTGAGTACCTTCAGCACCTTGAGCACCTGTTGGACCCTGAGCACCAGTTGTTCCTTGTAAAGATAAATTTGTTCTATATTTAAAATTACCTTCATCATCAACAACTGCTACTTTAGTTTCAGTTGTACCTTGTGCTATTCCTGTAGATTGGATTCTACTAGCAGTGATATTAGTTGAAATTAAAGAATTAGCAAAAACAGCATTACTACCTGTTATGTAAGCAGCGCCTAATAACTCGACATAGCCATTAACTTGAATTGAACTTGTTACTTTAAGTGAACCTGAAATGGTTGTTGTTCCAAAAGTATTTATGGAACCTGTCTGATTGAATGAACCTGTTACGGTTAGGCCGTTAGTTACATTAAGTGATTGTAAGGAAGCATCAGAACCGCTTACTAAGAGTTTTTTCCAATTTGGCATTTTATATACGAGTTATTATTGGTTGGTTACACAATGGTGCCCACTTCCGTTAGGCCTATAATACCGTGATAAATATATAAATTAAAAGCGTTATTAAAAAAATTGATAAAGTAAATAAATTAACTTGAGGGGCAAGTTAAACTAACTAAAGACCAAGCAGTACCACTAGGACCACCAGTTACTATAATGTTTACAATTGCGGGATATTGAGTAGATTTATAAAATCCTACTTTAATAGTACCATCAGCACAATTAGAAATTGGATAAGGGTAAGAGCCAATTACTCCTATTTGTCCAGGACCATTACCACCTCCAGTACCATAATTTCCTGATCTGTTGTATACTGAACCTGTATCAGCTATATCAGCCATAGTATAAGAAACGCTTTGAGAATATCCTGCATATACAAACCCACTACCATTATAGTTATAAACATTAAAAGATGTAGTAGCAAGAATTGCAGGAATATAAGAATTAGGGGAAGTTATAAGACCATCTCCTACAAATAAAGAATCAGCTACAATTGCACCATTATATTCTATTTGAATTCTATCTGGAACACCTTGGGCCTCAAATGATGCTGTAACAGGACCAACACCTGAACCTACAGTAATAGCAGATGCTAAAAAAAGTCCTTGATTTCCAGAAAATGATACTGAACCCGCAGCACAGGAAACAGTTGCTGGTGGTATGCTTCCTGATGCTCCTTGTTTTATATAATACCAATTACGATTCATGTATCTTATTTAGTTTATCTATTTGAATTTGTTGTTCTTTAATTGCTGCAATTAATAGAGATATTATTTTTTCATATTTAACTGCTTTATATCCATTTTCACGAGTTGTAACTAATTCAGGCATAATTTCTTCAATTTCTTGAGCTATTACTCCATAATCTTTTCCTGAGTAGATATCTTGTTTATCAACATCCCATGTAAATGAATAACCATTTATTTTATTGATTAAATCTAAAGCATTAGGAATAACTTTAATTTCATTTTTTAGTCTTTTATCAGATGAATAATAAGCATAAACTTCACCAGTTGCATAAATTGTTTGGAATTGAGGATTTGAATTAGTATTAACATACTGATCCATTGCTGTTGCATAAGCATTACCCGTACCTGTATCACCCTTAGTACCTGTTGCACCTTGAGTTCCTGTACCTGTTGTACCTTGAGCTCCTGGTTCGCCTTTAGGACCTGTTCCACCTGTTGGGCCTTGAGGACCAGTTGTACCTTGCCCTACTGCACCTTGAGCTCCTGGTTCGCCTTTAGGACCTGTTCCACCTGTTGGGCCTTGAGTTCCTGTACCAGTTGTACCTTGAGCTCCGGGTTCACCTTTATCTCCACTAGGACCAGGACCACCTGTTGTACCTTGAGCTCCTTTATCTCCTGAAGAACCTGTTGCTCCTTTTTTAATATAATTTACAGCTAAAGTACCACTTAAAGTACCCCCACTTGATACGGCTGAAACTCCAAACCCATAAACTGGGTTACTAGTGCTAGTTGATGTTACGTTATAGTAAGCATAATTACCTGAAACAGCATTAGTTGTAATTGCTAATTGATCTCCTGTTGATATATTAGTTAACCAGGCAAAAGCATCTCCCTGTGCACTGTTAGTATTAAATTTAATGTAAGTAGTATTTGCAGGTGTTGTACCATTAAAGTTAACAAATGGAGTTGAAGGATCAGCAGAAGTATTAAAACTTCCTAATGCCCATATAAAACCAGTACCAGAGTTACCTGTTGTTCCTGTAGGACCTTGAGTTCCAGCACCTGTAGGACCTTGAGGACCAGTTGTACCTTGCCCTACTGCACCTTGAGCACCCTTATCTCCGGGTGCACCAGTTGCTCCTTTATCAGCAGGAGCACCTTGATATCCTTGAGCTCCTTTATCTCCTGATTCACCTTTTTGACCTTTAATTCCAGCAGTACCTTGAGTACCAGTTGGAGTATAGTAGTAACCAATTTCCCACCAATAAGTAGTACCGTCAAAATAAACGCCTAAAACGTCTGTTGCTCCGGCAACTGATGTTGGGGTATATGGTTGACCTCCTACTATTTGTGAACTAGCAGGAAGTGTTAATGTTCTATTTCCAGTTCCATCTTGTGTTACTAATATTAAACCTGTATCACCAGTAACCATGTTACTTATAGATAGGGTTCTATTTCCTCCTAATGTTACTTTAGCATTAGCTCCACTTGTAAAATTCCAACTAATAGTAGCACCATCGGTTAATGTTTGTTGTGTTGTTGTAACGTTATTAAAACTTACACTTGAAGTAGTATTAACATACTGATTCATAGCGTTAGCATATATATTAGAAGTACCTTTATCACCTGTAATACCTTGTGGTCCTACTGCTCCTTTATCTCCTGTTGCGCCTTTATCTCCTGCTGTTCCTTGAGAACCTGGAGCACCTTTATCACCAATTGGACCTTGAGAACCAATTTCTCCTTTTTGTCCAGTAGTACCCTGAGGACCTAAAGCACCTTTATCTCCAGTTGCACCTTTATCTCCTATTATTCCTTGAGCTCCAGTAGCACCTTTATCTCCGGTTGCACCTTTATCTCCTGTTATTCCTTGAGCTCCAGTAGCACCTTTATCTCCGAGTTCTCCTTTTTGACCTGCAGGGCCTTGTGCACCTTTATCACCTATAGCACCTTTGTCTCCAGTTGGACCTTGTGCACCTATAGCACCTTTGTCTCCAGTTGGACCTTGTGCACCTATAGCACCTTTATCTCCAGTTGGACCTTGTACACCTATAGCACCTTTATCTCCAGTTGGACCTTGTGAACCTAAATTTCCTTTATCACCAGTTAAACCTTGAGAACCAGTAGCACCCTTATCACCAATTGGACCTTGTGCACCTATAGCACCTTTATCTCCAGTTGGACCTATTGGACCCTGGGCACCTATATCTCCTTTTTGTCCTTTATCACCTCTATCTCCTGTAGTAGTAAAAGATACTAAAACATCTTCACCTTCATATAATGGTGAGGGTGCTGAATATGAAGTTGATGTAACAGTTATAGTCCACCAATCTGATCCTTCTTGAAGAGTTAGATTAGAAATAGCATATAAAATAAATTCGTTTGAATCAGTTTTATGAGATATTCTTACAAATCCTTTAACTGCTGATGTTACTGAATCAATAGTTTCTAAGAATGAATTAATATTATTACTATTATCATCTGTAGAATCTATAATGATAGTAGTAGCTAAAGATTGAGATACATAATTGTTTAATCCTATTTTTCCTTGACCTGGGTCTTGAAGTAAAATTGAGGAAGTAAAAGTATAGTCAAATGAAGCACCACCAAAAGAACCATCAGTACCTTGAGCACCTGTTTCTCCTTTAGTACCTGTTGTACCTTGAGCACCTAAATCACCCTTATCACCTGTTGTACCTTGAGCACCGGTTATTCCTTGTGTACCTGTCGGACCTTGTGTTCCCGTTGTTCCTTGAGCTCCTATAGCGCCTTTATCGCCCGTTATACCTTGTCCTCCAGTATCACCTTTATCACCTATTATACCTTGAGTTCCTGTTGGACCTTGTAAGCCTATATTTCCTTTATCACCTGTTATTCCTTGGGTACCTGTAGTACCTTGGGAACCAGTATCACCTTTATCACCATTTATACCTTGAGAGCCATTATCTCCTTTAGTACCTGTTGTACCTTGAGAACCAGTATCACCCTTAGTACCAGTTGTACCTTGAATACCTGTATCTCCTTTATCACCTGTTATTCCTTGAGTACCGGTTAAACCTTGAGAACCAGTATCACCCTTAGTACCAGTTGTACCTTGAGAACCATTATCTCCTTTAGTACCTGTTGTACCTTGTGCACCCGTATCACCTTTATCACCATTTATACCATTTTCACCTTTATCCCCAGTATTACCTTTATCACCTGTTGGACCTTGAATACCAATATCTCCTTTATCTCCTGTGGTTCCTTTATCTCCTATATTACCTTTAGCACCTGTTGTACCTTGAAGACCTTGTTCTCCAACATCTCCTTTTATACCAACTATACCTTGAACACCTTGTGCACCTTCATTACCTTTATCACCTGTTATACCTTGAGAACCCGTTATACCTTGAACACCTTGTTCTCCTTTATCACCTTGGGGACCTACATCACCTTTAGTACCCGTAGTACCTTGAGCCCCAGTTGTACCTTGTATTCCTTGGTCTCCTTTATCACCTTGATCTCCTTTATCACCCTTAATACCTACAGCACCTTGAGTACCTGTAGTACCTTGGGCACCTATATCACCTTTATCTCCAGTTACACCTATAGGACCTTGAGTACCAGTTGTTCCTTGAATACCAGTTGTTCCTTGAGTACCAGTATCACCTTTATTACCAATTTCTCCTTTTTGTCCTTTATCACCTCTATCACCTGTAGTAGTAAAAGAAACTAATAAATCTTCTCCCTCATATAATGGGGAAATGGCAGAATAAGAAGTAGCAGTTACAGTTATAGTCCACCAATCAGATCCACCTTGTTTTAATAAATTAGAAATTGCATATAAAATAAATTCATTTGAATCTGTTTTATGTGATAGTCTAACAAATCCTTTAACGGCTGATGTTACAGCGTATATAGTATCTAAAAATGAATTAATATTTGTACCATTATCATCTGTAGAATCTATAATGATAGTAGTAGCTGCAGATTGAGATATGTAGTTATTAAGTCCTACTTTACCTTGACCTGGATCTTGAATTAGTATTGAAGAAGTAAATGTGTAATCGAATGAAGCACCACCAAAAGAACCATCAGTACCTTGAGCACCTGTTTCTCCTTTAGTACCTGTTACACCTTGTGCACCATTATCACCTTTATCACCAGTTGGACCTGTTGTACCCTGCGAACCATTAACACCTTTATCACCTGTAGGACCAGGACCCCCACTTGTACCTTGAGGTCCAGTTGTACCTTGAGGACCCGTAGGTATTCCTTTTAAACCTGTTCCATCTCCTTGAAATGAACCACTAAAAGATCCACTAAATTGGGATCCTGAGATTATTGAAGATGTTATTGAGTTGGTTACTAATAGATTATTTAACTTTGCGTCTGATCCACTAACAACTATGGGTATCCATTGTGCCATAATAAATTTATATAATTATAAATATTACAGGATACTATTCAATTGGGGGAGGCGGAATGTTATCTGTAGTATTTTGTTGTTCCGCTATGTTAGCGTCAATTTCTTTAATGTGTTGTAATAACTTAGCTTGTAACATTCCTATAAACATAGCATCAATGCCTTGTATAGTAATAGTTTCTAGCCCTTTATATATGGCTTTTACTTCTCTATAAGTAAAGCCTTCTAAATCATATAACTCGTCCATTTTTGTGGGTTTTTATTTAGTAAAATTTTCTAATATTAAATATTGATTTTGTAATTTAAGTACTAAAGTGTACATTTTTTCTATATCGGATCCTTGAAATTGTGATTGAGTAATTGATTCAAGGATAATTCTAATTTCATCCATATCCAATGGAGTTTGGATTGTATTAGAAAAAGAGGATGGTAGACCCTTATTAGGATCTACCATTTCTTTATTGTTAGCAATATGTCCTGCTTTAAAACCCATTTAGATTATTTTATTAAGAATAAATCCAAATAGTTTCGTCAGCAGCTACAAATATATTACCTTTTTTAGTTAACTTACCTACTACAGCTGTTGGGTCAGAAGCAGCACCTTCAATAACTGCAGCCATAAATGCTTCAGGTACGAATGTTGCTTGAGAACCATCAAATGATCCTGTAACTGCCCATCTTGTTGTGTTAGCATCGTAAGCAAAAGCTTCTCCAAATCCTTGAACACCTTGTTGAACTACGATACCACCGTCTCCAGTTGTATTTGATCCAGAAGCTAATAAGATAAATCTATCAGCTACATCTAAGTTAGTTGTGTTTTGGAATGAAGCTGTACCTAATACTGTTAAGTTTCTTGATACAATTAAATCTTGACCAATTGTTACGTCATTTGGTAAACCAATTGTTAATGTAGTTCCACCTGCTGAAGTTTCGATTTCATTAGCTGTACCTACAATAGATAAAACTTGAGAAGCTAAATCAACTGTACCTACACCTGTTGAACCTGAGAATGCTAAATCTGCATTTGCATTTAAAGCATAAGAAGCAGTTAAAGCATAAGAAGCACTTGTAGCAGTATTAGCATTATTAGCTTGAGAAGCACTTAAAGCATAAGAAGCACTAGTTGCTGAATCGGCTGAAGCAGCTGAAGTTGCTCTTGAAGCACTTATAGCGTTTGCAACATAAGATGCTGTTGCTGCTGTTGTAGCACTTGTTGCAAAATCTGCTGAAGCAGCTGAAGTTGCTCTTGAAGCACTTATAGCGTTTGCAACATAAGATGCAGTAGTAGCAGTAGTTGCACTATTTGCTGTGTTAGCACTTTCTGCAAATGTAGCATAAGAAGCACTAGTTGCTGTGTTAGCAGCACCGGCACCTGTTGCAAAAAGAGCATAAGATGAACTTAATGCATAAGATGCACTAGTAGCAGTATTTGCGTTACCAGCTTGTGAAGCACTTAATGCATAAGAAGCACTAGTTGCTGTGTTAGCATTTCCAGCTTGTGAAGCGCTTAATGCATAAGAAGCACTAGTTGCTGTGTTAGCATTTCCAGCTTGTGAAGCGCTAATTGCATTATCAGCATTTAAGGCATGAGATGCACTTGTTGCTGTTGTAGCACTACCTGCGCTTGTTGCAAAAAGAGCATAAGAAGCAGATAAAGCATAAGAAGCAGAAACTGCCATTGATGCTGTACCTGAAATAGGTACGTTCGTTAGTCCCGATCCATCACCTGCAAACGACCCTGTAAATGACCCTGTTAATTGAGCGCCAGATTGGGATTGTTTTAGATAATTGGAATCATTGTTTAGTTGAGATATCGCGGACCCCGATACGACTACTTTTTTCCATGTTGCCATTTTAATTTGTTTTTTTTATTTGTTAAATTTCTATTCTATTATACATATGCAACATTTTTTTATATTTTATTCTACCCCAAGAAACCATTGAGAAGCGGAATAATAAATTCCACCTCCAACTGCTGTTGGTGTAAAGTTTGTGTCTGCGAACTGCATTATACCTTCTCCGTTGAATTTTACCGGATTAACACTACCAGATTTGATAATGAAGAAATCAGTTCCTCCAACTTGAGTTTGAAATGTAGAGCTACCTGTTACTTGTAATGACCCCGTAATACTAGCTGAACCTGTGAATGGGAAACCTGAGCCACCTCCACTACTTTGACTAGCAAAACTAACCATACCTGTTTGGTAACCTGCTAATCCATATCCTTGACCAATACTAGCATCAGTTCCTGCTGCTATTGTTATTGTATTATTATATATTTGTGATAATAAAAATGAACCTTGAGTTGCATTTACAGTTTTATCACTAGCTTCTTGTAAAGAAGGAATTGTATTACTTGCAGTAAAGAAAAAATTAGCATAAGAAGTACCAATTCTATCTGTAATTTTTGTAATTAAATACTGACCATATTCTCCTACTATACCACTTGTGGCTGCTGAAAGAGGGGCCATTTGAGCTGCTAACCCCCAAGTTAAATTTCCAGCAGTATAATTTGGATCTTCACTTCCTGTTACTGTTGTCCAGTTTTGAGGATTACCTGTTCCATTTTTAGAAATAGATCCTGATTTAACAAAATACATACCTTTAGAAGGTGATATTCTAGATTGACGAACTGTACCTGTAACTGAGGCAGGAGATGCTAATTCTATAACTTTTGTGTTATTATCCCAACTTACGATCCTAGTAAAAGCAGGGGCATTAGTTGCCGCTGCTAAATACATTCCTGGAAGAATTGATGATGTACCAAAATAAGTAGGATAAGAATAGTTATCTACATTAGTTACTGTAGTACTTCCGCTGGTAAAATTACCATTTATCCTAATAAAGGAGTTGAAATTAGAAGCGGTTGAATATATCGTTGCGCTTGCTAAGTCAAGTTTTGCGAACTGTATTGATGGGTTAGCCATTTATCTTTGTTATTTTTTATATTTTTAATTAAATACAACATTTGTTTTTTATTAATTAAAAGGCTAATTTAACCATAATTGCTTGAAAGGCATCTACTCCACCAACTGAGATATTACCAAAATTAGATCCTAATTGATATTGAGCTGAAGTAGCAAGAGATGTTGAATTTCCTGCTCCATCTACTCCAATACCTACTACACTAGCCGGATTAAGAGTTAATTTACTTGTAAATCCACCAGCACCATTACTTACACTACTTGGGACTGTTACTACCATATTACTTTCTTGACTTGCAGCATAAATTCTTACTGAATTTAAGAAACAAGTTTGACCTGTTGCTGCTGTAAGTACAACTGCTGTAACGTCACCTCCTGTATTTGTAATTGCTGCTTTAAACCCTGGAATATAAGCACCTGCTGTACCTGAAGTACCTCCTGTATTACCAACTGTTATATCAAATGTACCTGCTGCTACGTTAGAAACAGTACCATATTGATAATCGATGTTTGTATTTCTTAATACTATAATATCACCATTAGCTAAACCATGAGCGACACTTGTAATTGTTAAAGTTGTTCCTGTTCTTGACCATGTTAAACCAGCATATAAATTACCTGTTGATGTAACATAAACTTGAGCATCTGAACCATTTACAGCTGCAATATAATTAATTTGTTCGTTATAAATTGCTCCACTTAATCCACCTGAACCTGTATCTCCTTTAGTACCTGTTGTACCTTGAGAACCTGCAGGACCTGCTGTACCTTGAGCACCTGTTGTACCTTGAGTACCTGCACCTGTAGCTCCTTGAGCCCCATTATCACCTTTAACACCTGTAGCACCTTGAGTTCCTGTAGTACCTTGAGCTCCTGTTGGACCTGTTGTACCTGTAGTACCTTGAGGACCAGTTGGACCAGTTGTACCAGTTGTACCTTGTGAACCTGTAGGACCAGTTGGACCTGTAGTTCCTTGAGTACCATTAGGACCTGTTGGACCTGTTGGACCTTGAGAACCTGTAGCACCTTGAGTACCTGCACCTGTAGCACCTGTATCACCTTTAGGACCAGTTGGACCTGTTGTACCAGTTGAACCTTGTGAACCTGTACCTCCAGTAGTACCTTGTGGGCCAGTAGCTCCTTGATCTCCTTTTATACCTGTAGGACCAGTTGGACCTTGAGTACCAGTTGAACCTTGAGTTCCGGCACCTGTATCTCCTTTAGTACCTGTAGCACCTTGTGTTCCTAATGCTCCTTGAGTACCCGTAGCACCCTGTGTTCCTGTTGAACCAGAAAATCCTTGAGGACCAGTTGGACCTGTAGAACCTTGAGTTCCAGTAGCACCTTGAGTACCTGTAGTACCTTGTGAACCATTGTCACCTTTAACACCACCGTCTCCTTTAGTACCTGCTGTACCTTGAGTACCAGTAGTTCCAGTTGAACCTTGAATACCTGTAGCACCTTGAGAACCAGTTGTTCCTTGAGCTCCAGTATCACCTTTATCTCCACCTGCACCTTTATCTCCTACAGCACCTTTATCACCTGCTGCTCCTTTAGAACCAGCTGTACCTTGAGAACCAGTAGGACCTGATGGACCTACAGCACCTTGAGTACCAGTAGCACCTTGTGAACCATTTGTTCCTGATGCACCTTGAGATCCGGCTAAACCTTGTTCACCTTTTTGTCCAGTAGTTCCTTGAGAACCTACACCAGCACTACCTGAATACAAGACTCCATTAGAATCAATTAATACTGATCCGTAACCTACGCCTGTTTTATTAGTAGCGACTCCTGGAAGTCTTACTGATCCGGTTTGGAAAAAAGATCCTGTTACTGTTAAAGATCCTGATATTGTAATGTCGTACGCATTTAAGCCGGTAAATGCATCAACAGATTGGGAAACCTGTAATGCTTCAATTGTTTGCCCGGTTACTATGCCGCTTTTTGATAAAGTGTTTGCCATGGTAAAGGTTATATTTTATTATAAATATTATATTTTTATTGTCTGTCTATGTTTACTAAAATTGTTGTATCAGTAGTTTGAGTAGTTGGTAATGGTTGTGCTAATTTTCCAACTGCAACTAACTCATAATTGTTATTATATAGACCTACTGTGGTTACATAAGGGCCAAAGTAAGATCCTGTTGCGAAATCATATACAACCCCACTATTAGTTGAACCCGAAAGTATACTTGGGTTTTGAGAATAATTGAAGTCATCCTCAGTAATAGTACATTTATATTGCGTCTCATACATAGTAAAAGAACTAGAAAAAGACATAGTAATATTAGAACCTGTTACAAAATTTAAGATATCAGCTTCACCTACTGATCTACCACCCCAAAGGCCGGCTCCATATTCTGAAGTACCATATGAACTATATTCACCTGTACCTTCTGTTCTAGTACCTCCAGTAAGTATAATCATCCCATGTTCGTAAATTACGTTACCAACATAAATTGAACTTGTAATTAAGGGACAATCTCTTTTTAATCTACCTTCTCCATCATCAAAATAACTACCACTATCAGTAATAATTAGTAATGAATTAGGTAATATATAATCACCAAACATAGCTTTTGAAATTGACATAACGCCAATTGTAGGGTGAACTACTGTTTGACCATAAACTGCTTGTCCATATTTAGCAGTCCCAAAAGCAGCATTTGAACCTGTTAAAACAGCATACGAACTCGTAGGAAAGTATTTATATGGATTTAAATCGGTTTGTGGGTAGTTGTAGAAAGCATTTGACGCTATTCTACCTGTTACTGTACCATCAGGATTGATAGATTCAGTATTAGCTATTTGAACGTCTCCATTACTACTTGAAATGTAATTTGAGTAGTAAAGTTGTTGTATAGAAAAATATACCGAAGATTGAGAATACTCGTTATTAAAACCAGTTGATTGGTCAGTTCCGAATTTATCTCCTAAGTATCTAGCTACGTCAACATTAGAGGCAGTCAATTGATTGCCCTCATATCGAAAACCCTTAGTAAGAACTAAGGGTGATATGATAATATCCTGGGAATTTAATGTTTTGTATGCAGCCATTCATTTTTAGAAATCAAGCTTAACTCTGATAAGGGCTTCTTTAGTAAAATCCTTGTTTAAAGGTTTTGATAATTTAGCTACGGCTAATAATTCATTTGAATCATTATATAAACCTACCGTTGTCATGTAAGTCTGTGGGTTATTAATAAAATAATTATAAATTACTTGACCAGTTGATCCTGAAATATATGATGGATTTTCTGAGTAGTTAAATTCTGAGTTACGTGCTCTAACGAATACATAATCTGAAGTAATTGTTTCCTCAGAGTTAAGAGCAAAATAACTTCCTCTTTGTATTACGTTTAATAATTTAAGTGGATTATTACCATTTGTATTTGTGGTAGTAACTGTTTGAAGGTTAAGACCTTGAGCACTACTTAAATCTAAAGCTGCACCATTCAACAATAATGTAGAAATATCTGGTAAAAATAAACCATATGATCCTACTGTTGAAGTATACCCAGTACCTCCTGAAGCGGAGTTATAAGAATACCCATTTGATCCACTAATAATTTGATATGCTCTAGTAGTACCATAGTAGGTAGGAATTTGAACCATATTAGAATCATCAGTTAATTTCAAAATTGTACTATTTGAACCTGATAATGTTAAATTTAATGAACCTGGGAATAATGCTTGCTTATATCTTGCTCTTTCTACACTAATAACATAAATTGAACTTCCAGTTACACCACCAAAACTAAATGTTGAGTTTTCATCTTCTAAAACTAAGGTTCTATATTGACCATAGATTGTAGAAGCAGGAGATACACCTGGGGCTGCTGTTTGGTTAAATGCTAAGGCACCACCACCATTTTGATTACCATAAGCAATTTCAAATTGGGCTTGTGAGTTAGAAGCAGTAGCATTTTCATTAAATACTGTTACATAATAAACTCCTGAAGCACCATTTACTTGGTTTGATTGTGTATAAAAATTTGTTAAAGCAGGAACATTACCCGTCCAGCAGGTTGCTGTTTGCGCTTGTGCACTTACTACGAAGTCGTCTACTTCTAATCTTTTAAATCCCATTTTCTATTTATTATGTTGTTGATTTTGTAATAGTAATTGGAATAGTGATTCTAGCACCACTATCTAATCCTGTAACTGTTAATGTACTTACTAATGTTGAATTTGAACCAAATAATGTATTTACTGTAGTAGCTCTTAATGTAAATTGAGTACCTGTAATGGTAGAAGAAACGTTAGTTCCAATTGTTGTTGTTGCTGTTGCATTTGCAGCAGCTGCAGCTGTTGTATTAATACCAGTTGCTTCAAAAGTACTTAACAATCTAACATCAGCAATTGTAGCTGAGTATCCACTAGTTTCATAAACTTGGTCATTACCCAAATAATTTAATGTTTGAGGAGTAATTGCTATTACAGCACCTTGTTGTAATGTAATTGCAGCATATCCTAAATTAAGTATTGGTAATTTAGCTGTACCTCTAGGAAGAGTAGCTAACTTATACTTCATGATTTGAGATTCTTCTGGGAATGCTTCTAATAAAGGCATTCCATCTATAGCTTCACCATAGAAAGCAGAACCCGATGGATGTGTTGGGTTGTAAAGTGTGTAATCGATTTCATCATCTGCTAAAGCAAATTGCGTTATTCTAAACGAACCGTCGTTTGCAGCTAACAATTCTCTACCTTTTGTTGTAAGGATAGCATCTACTGTTATTACTGAATTATTTAAATATCCCATTGTTTTGTTTTTATATAAATATTGTTATATGTTATAAATATGATTAAGTTATAAGTTTGTTATTTCTTAGTGTATTAATTACACTATCTGTTTCTAGGTCTATTAAGGCCGTTGGGTATTCTGGGTAAAGAATACCTGATGGTGTATTATCTAGTTTTTTTAATGGTGCGTATGTTGTTACAAAACTTCCTGATTGTTCTTGAGTTGAGAAAGAAGCTGTAGCATATGCAAATCCAGTTAATGGGCCAAATTCAGTACTAGTATTAACACTTGGAATAAATTCATTAGTTACAGGTAAAGCACCATAAGGAAAAAATGTATTTAAAACTATAGAGTTAGGTGAATAAACATATCTTCTAATTAAAAAGAAATCTTTATTAGTACTAGGTGGAATATTACCATCTAATATTAATTTTAATTTACCATTAGAACTTTGTGCTGGTGGTATTACTTCTGTTACTTTAAATACTTTACTTTCATTATTTTCGAATCTAATTTCATCATTTACTAAAACGTTCCAACCTATATTACTTAATGGAAAAGCAGTATCAGCAGGTTCTAAACCTCCTGGGAATGCATTATTAACTGATGCTGTATAAGGTAAATATCCTTGGTAGTAACCTTCATTATAGGCAGCATTCCCATTAGGATCTTGCAATTGAATTAAATTAGTAACACCCGATTGTGAAAAGGCCCAATATGGAGAGTTAATAGCATTATCTGATCCTTCTTGTCCTGGTTGAGTTCCTTGGATTGTTGCTTGAATAAAAGGGCCTTGTACAGCGGGTATAATAGGACCACCTCCATATTCTGCTGCTTTTGTTGTTGGATTCCAAAAATTTCTTGGAGCATCAACTGGTTCACCAAAATATTCAAGATCAACTCTCCATCTGTATTGTGTATTTGCTACAAGTTGTTCAGAAGCTGCATTTTGGTTATATATTACAAAATTACAATAATCAGCACCAAAATAGCTTTTACCTCTTTGTGCAATAGCATTTGCCATAGCGTCTGGATTAATTTGGATAAACATTAATTTATTATCTGTTCTTAAACCTGCATTATTAGCACCAAATATAGAAGGTAAATCTAATACTTCTCTTTGACCTCCATTCCAACATAATATAGCTTTAGGTGATTCTACTATTTGTTGTTGACAATCAGTCCAAGTAGTCCCATTAGTACTTTTTTGTAAATAAAAATAAATTCGCCCTACATCAGTAGTATTATAATCAGAAGAGTCATTCCAACCCCCTTCATCTGTTCTATACCCACTAGGAACTGATGAGGGTTGAGTAAATTTCATTTTAAATTTCCAGTTATCAGATAATGAATTACCTGTTAAACCTGGTTGAGTAGCAGTAAATGGATCTGTAGTAAAGTAAGCTTGACCTGGGGTACCAGCATAAGTAGTACCATAGTTTCCACCTGAACCTGGACCTGAAGGGGGTGTTGGTAAACCTGCTACGGAAGCAGTTATAATTGATGATTCAACATATTTGGTAGTTGATCCACTTCCTGAATAACCATATGCTGATTTATATGTAGCTGTTAATTGATTACCTGAGCCGGTAATACCTGATGCTATATTTCCTAAATTAATATTTTTATCATTATCATTTTGGCTAGTATAAGCGCTTGCATTAACACTCATTCCATATTGAAGGAATGCAGGATTGTAACTTGATACTCTATTTGGGTTTCCTGCTAAAGGAATAGATTGAGTAGTAGCTAAAGAGGCATATGAAGTAGCACCAGTTTGTGAATATAATACAGGTAATGGTTGTTTTGCAACCTTATAAATTGGTTGTAAATTATTTAATTGGTCAAATTGTGTTGAACCCGAAATTTGATTAATACCTACTCTTCCTAATCCTCCTTCATCCCATGTTCCTTCAACATCAAATGCGGTATATGGAGATAAGTTAGGTTGTAAAGCATCACCACCTTCATTAATTAAATATTTTATGTTAAATAATGTTTTATTATTAATAATAGGATATAAATCTACTACTTGATCACAATAAGCAAAATAAGCACGTTTATAATCAATAACAGGGATAGTACCAAAATTACCTGATAGTCCCTCAATTGAATTTACATCATTAGCTTGAATTCTACTTCCAAGATATCTAACATTAATTGAAGCATTTTGAGTATAATTTGATTCAGGTACTGTTGATTTAGCGGCTGATCCTGTTAAAATTTGTTGAAAATTAACAGGTGACATAAGGTCAGTTGTGTAATCTACAAGTTGTATTTGTGGGTTTGGTCTTTCAACCTCAACATTATTTAATAAAGGTTGGCAATCCGGGGCATTAGAAAAACCTAATGAACCAGAAAATGCATTATCTATAAATGTAGGTACTCTACCATCTCCTTCTTGACTTTGAGTTGGTGTAAAGAATTTTAAATCATATTGACTTACTATTAAAGCATTTTCTACAGATGATGATGGTGCTGAACCCGAGGATACAGCTAATGCAACTGAGAAGCAATCTTTAATTGTAATAGAAGATGATGGAATTAAACAACTCATAGTAATAGCTAAACCATTAGTATGAATTGTAGATGATTTAAATACAGATTGAGTATAATAATTATCTAAAGTTGTAGGTACATCATTAGGGTAACTACCAGTATAAAACCTCATAGAAGCAGTAGTCCAAGTAGGACCTCCTCCATCTTCACCTTCTCCATAAGTATCTACTCCATAATCAGCAATACCATATTTAGCACCTGCATCACTACCAGTCCAAGCATTTAAAAACATTGAAGCTGTTACTTGAATGTCATTTTGAGGGATTTGGTTAAAAATGTATAAACCATCTATTGATTGAGATAATGAGGATGAGAATGAAATATAAACATCATTTACTCTAGTAGTAAATGAATTTTGAGGTGTATTACCCCCAGCACTTGGATTAACAATAACATTTGAAAATGTTATAGTACTTAAAGTAGCACTTGAAGCTGAAACAGTCCCCATTAATGCTGTGTATGAAGAATTAAATCCAGGTTGTAATATAAAATAATTGCTTTCTTGTGTTGAACCTGTAAAATCTACTCTTACAGGGTCAGCATTAGAATTTAAAGTTGCTATATACTGTACGTAAGTATCATAATCGCAATATAAACCAAATTGGGTTGAACCCGAACATGGTAATCCTAAGGAACCAACATCAAAATTACTACTTGTATAACTGTAAAGACCATTACCTAAAGTTATTGAATCAAAATTATTAGGTAAACCATTAGATACATAATATTGGGTTTGAGTAACAGTCCCTACTTGCAATGAGCTTGATACAGCATAATTAATGGATTCATTATTAGTAAAAGAAGTAAATCCAACTGATGCTGTATTATTTAAAATATTAGCTTGCCACCATTCTCCACTAAAATTAAGGTATATATCTAAAGAACTAATTTGATATCTAATAAATTTAGAAGGTGTAGCAACACTAGATATTTCCAACCATGTCTTTCTTGAATTAGCTAATGAAATTTCAAGTTGATTAAACACTGGGGAATTATCAAAACTTGAACCTATAGAAGCAGTTGTTGCTGATGTTGGGTTTGAGTTATTTACAGCTAATTTATTTACTCCAGGATCTCCAGGAGTAGTTGTAGTATTAAAAGTAAATCCTGAAAATGAAGATGTATAATTTTCTTGCCATATATTAAAATATGCTCCTAAAACGGGGGGAGAAGATACTGTTGTATATTTAGTATATGCAAAAGGATGTACTCCTCTTTGAGCATTAAATACAGTAAATGAACCACTTACAGCATTAGGAGTAATTGATCCTGTAACATTACCTATAGCTGCAATTTGTTTTTCACCATATTTTGATGGTATATTTGTAATTGAGGTATCAACATTATAATTAATTGAATTACCTACAGGTAACCAAGGTTCAATAGGCACTCCTGATCCGGTTTCTGTTAAAATATAGGCTTTATAAGGTCTGTGTAGTTGTGGATTATATCTATAAGCATTAGCATCACCTGTTCCTATAGTTTGTAATCCTCTATAAACCCATAATTCTTGATTATCAGCAATAGGAATAATAGTACCATCAGCGGTACCATTTTGTACTTGATATGAAACTGCGGTTCCTAGAGATACAATTTTAGCTGTGTAATTGGCATCAAATAATGTAAGGGGGGCTTTACTTGATGTAAGTAGAGCATTCATCCCGTCCCTAGTAGAGGAACCGGATACCAATATTTGGTTAGTGTCTTCAGTAAGATAGTACTTTACTTGATCTGCCATTATATGCTTTCGTTATAAATAATATAAGTATCCATTTTTGCTATTCCAAGCTTATATTTTCCTTCTTTTAACATTTTTTCACTCCAAGGTTTTGGTTTGTTTACTATAGATTTATATAAACCAGGATATATTTGAGTTCCAGGATATTTTTTTATTCTTGAGTTATTTTCTATTTTATTATAATTCCTTATTTCTTCATATTCAATAAAATCTTTTTCAGTATCAGTATTATAAATTCTACTAACCCATTTAATATCAACTAATAACCAATGTTTAAAACCTAATTGCATTGCTGAGTTTAGGATATTGTATAGTTCGTTAAAATATTTTATTTCACCAGTTAATATTATATCTACATCCCAAGTTTCTATATTGTTTAAAACTGCTCCTCCTATGTAAACTTCATAATCACTTAAATGTGGGGTATTTTTAAATTTACTCCACCACACTTCTACTCCTTCTCTTGTAGGTTTTTTAAAAGGTGTGGTAGTTGATATATCTCCTATTTTATAATGAAACATTTTTTTTATATTTTAATTATGGTTGTGATGTCCAACCCTGGTTATTATTAGAATCATCATTGTATATTTGGCTTATAGTACAAGAATAATTATTAGTAGGATTTAAGTTATTTGTTACTGTTATTATTGCTGTTCTACTATATGAATTACCATAATTTGTTGAACCTCCATCTACTGAAAAATATACAGCACCACCACCTGTTCCTGCAGTAGTATATAAACTAATCCAACCATACCCATCATTATATGAAATATTAGCACTCCAAGTAAGTGATGGGGTAGATGTACTAACTTGAATTGATCTAGCTCCACCATTATTACTAATTGAAGTAAGACCTGAACCACAAGCTACAGAAAGTGTTGGTCCTATAGGATTAGTATTAGGTTTAGTTAGAGGAGTAGCAAGTATAGGAGCAGATCCTGTTAATAAATTAAAATAAGGTCCTATTTGTACTGCAGAAGCGGTAATTGATCCAGTATATAATTGTAAAGTATTTGGTGTTAAACTTCCTACTAATGATGAACCGCTTAATACTTGTAAAGTACTTGCGGGTGCATTCATGAACCAAGGAATAGTACTACGTTTATAAGGACTTACATTATCATTATCTACTTCTCTTGAACCTGTATTAAAGTTATTATATCCAAAAGGATCATATAAATAACCACTTCCAGTTCCTACATAAATAACATTACCATTTCCACTAGGTGTTAAATAATTAGCACTAGCCCATCCTCTAAAGAATGACTCAGTAGCGTAACCAGGATTAGGTGGAAAATATCCTTGTGGTACTGAAGCAGTTATTCCAGAGTTAATTAAAACGTTTGGATCCATCCCAGATTGAGTAGCATAGTAAACAAATTGTCCACTTGCACTAAATGTTAAATCATAAAATGCGGTATCAAATGATGAAACTGCAGCAGAAGATGGTTCTTCAAATATAATTAATAATGTTGCATCTTGAGTAGCAGGATCATTATCATCTTGAAGTGATGTATTAGCTATATACCATGTTTGGTAACCATTAATTACATTATTTTGATAATCACTAGCTCCAGTTAAGTTAAAAATTACATATCTACTATCCTGAATAAATGGAACAATTCCTTCTCCATTAGTATCAGCATTAGACATTTTAATATATTTAACTTTATAACTAGGTATTCTAGTTAAAACTGTGTCATTTAAATAAAATTGTAAGTTTGCAGTATTAAGAGTAGTCATACCTGCATCTTTTAAAGATTGACTAGGTACTAAAACATATCCATTTCCTGAGTATTGACCTGGTTCTGAGAACCAAACTCTTTGAATAGCACCACCACTTGCTGATACTGCTATTTTACCTCCATTACCAATTCCATTATATGTAAAATTTGTAGTTTCATAAATACCACTATCAGTAGTTGTATAATTAGCTTGTTTTATTAAATCATAATTATTAACAGTAGTTGAACCTGTAAATGTAGGAGCAACAGTATCAGCCCAAAACCAAACGTTTCCATCTTGAGGTAAGTTTGATGAAGTTAAGAAATTTTGTTCAGGGAATGTAATATTATTAAACCATTGAATTAAGAAATAATAATCTATAATAGAATCTTGTCCAAAGAAAGTTTTACATATATCTTTCATTCTAACAGGAATACTATTTACAAATTCTCCATTATAAAATTCACGTTGGTCAATTCTAGGAATTGTTAATAAACCTTGTCCCGTTCCTGTTGTTAAAGAATTTTCATTAGGTAATTGAGTACCTAAAGTTGGATAAACATATTCATTAAATGATTGTACTACTCCTGGGTAAGCATAGGCAAATTCAGAAGCAGAAACTTCAGTTGCTGTTTTTCCACTATAAGGAGAACCTAATAAATTAAAACATACATTTAAAGATTGACCATTAGTATATGGAGTTGTAATATTATTTGATATTGGAGTTAAGTACATAATATATGAACTTGTATATCCTACTCCATAAGCAGCAGTACCATAAACTCCTACTCCATATCCTTCTTGACTATCTAAAACGTAATCTATATTATATATTATATTATTTCCATCAGGTCCTATAGTTAATTGTACAGATTGTGATGTATTATTAGAGGCAGAAAGTATATATTGAAAATAAGTATTATTTGAATCGTCTAAACTATTAGAGATATTAATACTCATAGTAGTTGTAGGATTCGAAATATTAGGATTAAATGCAAAATAACCAGGTGTAGCATTAGCGTCTACTAAACTTGTAGATGCAGTAAAATTATACCAAGGTAAACAAGTTTGTTGGTTAGAAGTACTAATAGGAACATTAAATATGTTATTAAAAGGTTCAAATACCCCTCCTGTTCCTCCATCAAATACGTAAACAGAAGAACCACCTACCGTAGCATATTCAGGATAATCACTTGAACCCGTATTATAATCACGAGGAAATGATTTAACTAAACCTGTTAATGTTTGATCTTGTTGTACTAAAGGTACAACCGTTGCATAAGGATTTGATGGTGAACCTGTATAGTAAGTCGACATAGTAACAGCAGTCGAAACTTGTGCTGGTCTTTGTTTATTTCTTTCTAGTAAATTTTGTTTGATTACAACCCCAGAAGATAAACTCATTCTAGCAGGTGTAAAATCTTCAATCATTTTGAATAATGAATTGTCGAAAAATTTAATTAATCTAACAAAATCATTTACATCATAACTTGAAATATATTTTAAGAAATAATTATCTCTTAATTTATCTAAATCAGGATATGAATAAGATGATTCAGATATTTGTCTTGGATCTCCAATATAATCACCTAAAGTAAAATTACCTATTTGTGCTATAATATCATTATTAACTTGATCTGTAGGTGAAAATGCTACTTCTAAATAATTAATATTATTAGCACTTCCACTTGGGTATAAAGTTTGTTCAATTGGTATGAATGGGGATAATGTTGAACCTTCAGGAATAACTGAATTTACAATGTGTATTTTATCAGTAATTGCATTTTTAATTCCTCCTGGGGTTTGGTTTTGGTATATGAATTCAGTATTCTTAGTAAAAGAACCTGTAAAGAAATAAGTACTAGTATTATTATTAAATGATTGAGTTATTAACCATGAACCTGTTACTTTAGGATGAATAGAGGTTAATGTACCACTACCTGTTTCTAAAGTTGTACCTAAAGGAGCTCTAAATACTAAATCATCAGGAGTAGAATTTATTGTGTTTCCTTGTGTTGAATAAGGATTCATTGTAAAATCATATAACTTAGATTCTAACAATGGTGTATCCCAATATCTTAATTCTTGATATGAACCTGTAAATGGTAAGTGTGGATTGCCTAATACATTAAATATACTTGAACTTGGTAAATATGCTTGAGTTGCTGTAGCCCAATATTGCCATGTATAATTTGTAACATAAGATGAACCTGTAAATCCTATATCATATCCAATTCTATTAGCAACATATAAACTTGCAGTTTCACTAGCATTATAATCAACATTAGCCATAACTGACCACCAACCACCATCAAAGAATGGTAAGTAAATACTTGCAGTTTTAGTAGTACCATTTAAACCATCAGGATAGAATTTTAAAGTTCCATATTGATTGTAATTACTTGGAACTGAACCTGAGTATGAGCCACTAGCCATACCAGAACCCGTGTATTCCAGCGTTATAAATGATGTATTTGAATTGGCTACCCAAAGTTGCTGATATAGTGACGCCGTTGGAATACCGCTGGTCTTAAACCTAAATTGTATCCCTTTTGGTGCTGTATTTGCTGATTGGAAACCTGTATTTACTTGAAATTGTGATGTTAAGTAACTAGTTTTATCTGAGTGGAAAGCATAGTTCCATTGATCTTGATCAAAATCCCAATCATGACCTTCGGTTCTATCTCTACCTCCAAATTCATTAATTCTTAAAATTGTATCAGGGATACCATAAGAAGTAATTAATGCTCTTAAACCCGCAACTGTACCTTTTGTTTTAAGAATATAAGGTAAGTTGTGAAATATTCTTTTATATAAACTTTTATTTACATCATCTAAAGGTACAATGTCATTTGAAGCAGAAATTGCTTCAGTTATATACTCATAACCTGAAGGAGTTGGGTAACTACCTGTCATGTAAGGGAATGGGAATAAACTACCTGATGGAGTTATTCCTAAGAAAGCAGTATATAAATCATTAGTATTAAAATTATTTGAATATAATTTAACACCAAAGTCTCTAATTGCATCCGCAACTAAATCTTTAGAAATACCGTAATCTAATCTATTATCGTTATCAAATCTATTAGTTAAATCTTTAGTATATAACCAAGTGTTATCATACTGTTGACCAACCATATCAACAAATAACTCATATTTTTCGTTATTTGGATCTGATTTTAAGTATTCAGGAATAGCATTATATAAAAAATTAGGATTTTCTTCATCATACACTGCTGCTTTTAAAGCTTGACCCCCATAATAAGCATTATCAGGGTCAGCACTACCAATCCAAGTTAATACTTGTGTACTTCCTGTTGGATATAAAATATATGGAGGTGTTGATGTCATTTTAGGATAAGAAGAATCTGAACCACTATTGTAGTACATAAATTGTTCATACCCATCAAATGTTTTAATAATATAATTAATTTCAGAAGTTAAAGCAGCAGCACTAGAGCTGTATACTGCTTGAGAACCACCACCTGTTAAAGTTGGCAATTGAGCACTTGCTGATTGTATTAATGCTACTTTATAATAAAAGTTTTCTAATCTAGTTTGAGCAGATGAAAAATTAACAAAATTTTCAAATTTAGTATAATCAACATTTATATTAATTGATTTTTTATCTAAGATACCTTGAAGTTGATTATATGAACTAGTCATATTAGTATCAATTAAAGTATCTAAATTAAAATCTTGACCTGATGTTCCAGTTTGTCCTTTAATTTGTAAACTATAGTTAGGACCTTTAATAAATTGAAAATCTTGAGGATTAAAAGCTACAAAAGGAAATATTACATTATAAGCTTGAGGTGTAGAAATTTCTTCTACTATCCATAAAGTAGATTTTAATTGAAATTGAGGTGGAAGTGGTTCGTATAATTTAATTAATACAGAAGGTTCAACTTCAGTTTCAGTATCCAATTTAATGTTATTAGCAATAACTTGTTGATCATTACCAAAATTAAGTAAGAAATCAACAAAGTGTTCTGCTGTTTCTCTATATTGTATAAATTCATTACTTGAAGATATAATTAAACTATCTTCAATAGCATTACTTTTTAATCTTAACTCTGTTCTATCTGAACTAATTTCACTAATATAATAGTTAATAGTAATATTTGAACCTAATAACTTTCTATAAAAATTATAAGTTGAATAATAAGTACCTTCATTAAAACCTGCGTTTTCTAAATCAATATCAGGATAAATAATAGTATCACCATTTATAACTGAAAAAGTATTTACTTGTACAGCTTTAACGTTTGGGTTTGCCGGCCATATTAAATTAAGATTTTCATCATAGGCATAATATTCAATATAATCAGTAGATGATGTAAAAGCAGTATTTAATTCTGAAGAAGAAATTAAAATATTATCCTGTTCAGTATAATTCTGAAATTCAAAAGTCGTTGGATTGACTTGTACTATAAGAATTTGTTCTTCCATATTAATATATATTTCCAGTTTGCGTTGGATCTGCTCCAGTTGCAAGTGAAGAATTTAAAGTTGCGGTACTAGGTGTTCCTAATCCATTTAAAATTTGGTTAAATTGGTCTGAATTAACAGTTGCGTTATCAATAGAATTAGGATCAATATTGAGTTTTGTTCCTGATATTGTTTCAGCTAAGTTAATTTGAGAAGCTAATAAATCTCTTCTTAATTGACTAATTTCATTTTGTAATGCTGTTATTATAGCACTATCCTGATCATAATTTATATATTCACCACTAGTTTTTACTAAATATTCATGTGAGTTAATATCACCAAATGCTGGTATTTCATAAAATAGTTCATTATAGTATTGAAAAAATTGATTTACAGTAGTAGTAGCTGTGATCTGTTGGTTAACAGATATAACTCCCAATTCAGTAAAAGATGTATCAATTACTTTGGGATATTCCGTTTTAGAATATACTTGTTTCGCTAAATCTATTTTTTGTTCTGACATTTTATCCGTTAACTACTTTAAAATAATAATTTTCATCTAATACTATAGTGTTATTTCCTATTGTAGTTTGAATTAAAATTTGATAATATCTTTCAGGTTCTAAACCATTCATATATACTGTAAAGTAGCTACCACTTGGGTCACAACTAATTTGAGTATTTTTAGTATCAAAATCTACCACAAATTCATTAGTATCTAAATCTTTTATAGCCCAATATGAGGCAGATGGTAAAACATGATTATGAGTAAACATTGATGACGTCTCAAATGTACGAAGAGGAAATTGTGGTCTCACGTTTAATCTAAATTGACTTATACTTTCACTAAAGTAAGTCCCAGAATTATTTTGTAATGAAACAAATAACTCAGGAGTTTGAATTAAAGGTAAAGTACCTTGATTATATGAAAAATCTCTCCATTTAATTTCTAATTGAGGAGGATATATAGTATTAGTATCTACTGAATAATAACTTAGTTGTGGTGTTACTGCAGGTGATGTTGTAAATTCAATATCTTTTTCCCATTTAATAATAAATCCATTATTGTGTAAATCTACTAACCCAACATTTAAGCCTAAAGATGATGAATACCATGCTTTAACTATTTTTGTAACATCAACATTTAAATCTTTATCACTTCTTAAGCTAAAAGATTGTGTACATTGCATTGATTGGGTTGGAATACCTTGATACCCATAAGCAGCATACCACCATTGTCCTCCTCCTGCATTACTGCTTCCTGAATAAGAACCTGTTGTTGGTACAAACCAACCATTTGTAACCCATTTATTTGAACCTGAGTAATCTTGGTAAGCCCAACTTACACCTGTAGTGTTTTGAGTATTATCCAAATATTGACCTGTTCCGTTATACCATGTAGATATTGAAGAAGTTGTTTGGATTGGATAAACTTCAAGATAAGAATCTATAGTAACATTAGTTGCTTTAGCAATAAATGATTTTAAACTAGCAGTAAATACAAAAGATGAAGTAACAGATGCAATATTTCTAATTACATTATCAATTTGATCTTGATCAAACTGAATTAAGGATCTTGCAACTCTAGATACAGCATTTGATTCTGTAACATAATTTGATACATCTAAAATAGGATCTAGTCCTGTATTCATTGCAGGGTATGCACTGTATATAGATGCATCTTGTGCGGGAAATAATTTATATACTGCCATAATTATATATTTACTACTCTACCTTTAATATCGGTATTTGGGTATTTTAATTCAAAAATACTAGGATCAAGTGATGGGAAAATAGTACCATTTTGATTAGCACCATTCATGTCATAAGCATATTCTGAATATCCTGAATTTAATCCTGCTTTATTAGTTATTGTTACTTTTTTTACTGTTTGTACACCATCTAGGGCATCTAACATAACATATAGATCTGGAACTATAATGGGTTGGTTAATTTGCCATCTAGTAGTATTAAAATATACTTGTAATGCTTGAATACAGGTTTGTAAAACAGCATTATTATTAAAATTAGGGTAAGTTACAATTTCAAAATCAACTGCAAAATTTAAAATATAAGCATTTTTAATAGCTAAAGAATCACCAATCATTCTATATTGGTTTAAATAAGTTTTAAGATTTTGTTTAATGGTTTCTGATGCGTTTGTTAATTTACCGTTTATATCGCTTGATAATACATAAATATCTAATGTTACATTAGCATCCCCCGCTGTTGGTTTTTGAGTCCAAGCTTTAGTTATACTACCATATTTAGAAGGCATACTTAGTGTTCTTACTAAATAATCATCAGATGTTACGTTACGTAATTGTGTAGAAAAATTTGAAATAGAATTTTGTCTAATTTCTTCTAAAGTATCTCCATCTTGTCCCCCACTAGCAGCTATTGGGTTATTAGTAGCTACAGAATTAAATACATAATTAGCAGTTACGGGATCTAAATTACCATTAATAAATTGAATTGTATTTTTATTTACATTTGTAATTGTATTTGAAAGTACATTTGAAGCTACTCCACCACCACTATAATATCTTACTGTTAAAGTAACATTAGAAGGGGCAACACCATAAGTATTTGTAAATATAAAGTTAGTAGGACTATAAGCAGTAGTTAATTTACTTTGTTCAAATGGTAAACCTAAACCTACATTAAAAGGATTTGGAACTACTTCTTCAGTAGTAGTTAAAGGAGAACCAGCACCAAATTGTATTTGTAAAGTATTTTGAGCAGTAAACCTAGTAGCAAATCTATTTTGTACTTGTTTTAATTGTAAAATATAAGGGGCATCTAAACTATTAATATGATTTTTTGGGTCATTAATATTTGTATTTTTAATACCATCAAAAACCATTTCTTGACCTAAATAATCTACTTCATACCATTTATAACCATTACTATCTACTATATCTACAACACCCGCAATTTGAGGATCATTAATTTCTACAGTTGAAAAAGCTTGAGGAGAACCAAAAGAAAATGCTTCAGATTTAATTGTACCCGAAAATGCTCTTCTAGTTTTCTTTAATAAATAATATGTTGGGTTACCATTTGAAATTTGTGAAATTGTAATTTCAGTTGGATCTAATGAACTAGAAACTGTAAAATCAATAGGATCTTCAATAGTAAATGTTACAGGTGAACCTGCTGTTGTTGAAGCTTGAGTTGTTGAATTTACATATAAAGCAAAATCAAAATCAGGAATATATACACTAGCAGAAAGTTTTGAAGGAATTTGTTGATAAAAATCAATAAGAGTATATGCTAACCCAGTTGCACGAGGTTTATACCCGTACATATAAGCTAAATCATATAGATTATCATATTGTCTAGCATATTGTAAATAATTTTCTTGGATTTGATTATCTAAATAAAAAGATAAAACATCACCTACATATGCTGCTTGTTCCATAAACATCATACCTGGGGATGTTTCGGTAAAATCAGTATAAGTAGTAGGAAAATATACTTGAGAATAATTAATTAATTGATCTCTAAATTCCGAAAAACTTTTATTTACATAATTTATGTTTCTTCTAATAGCCATTAGTTAAAATTTAATGTTAGGTTGTCATTAGTACCAGTATTTGCTATTGAATAATATATTTCAACAGTAACTGAATTGTAATCAGGGTTAGTTAGAACATTTAGGTTAACTAATACTATATTAGGAAATTGAGTAGCTATTTTAGCTTGAATATCCTCTTTTAAAAATTCTAAAGTACCAGTTGATATTTGTTCAAAAATGTATTTTCTTAACCCACCCCCAAATTCAGGATTTCCTGGTCTTTCTCCAGGGTTAGTTAAAAAATAATTAATTAAATTATTCTTTACTGCTTTTCTTGATAAATAATTTGGAGTAAAAACCCCACCCGCTATAAACGGAATATCAACACCAATACCAACTCGTGGTAAGGTGTCATTAGGGGATATTTGTATTGCTCCAAAGGCCATTATACTTTACCTTGCATTAATGAGTTAATTAAATCCATACCTACTTCTCCAGATGGTAAACTACCATTTGCTGTGTCTAAAGTTGTAATTTGAAGAGGTTGAGCAAAGTTACTTGAATTAAAAGTAGCTGCTGTTTCTCCTAAAATATTTCTATAGGAATCTCTTAGTTCTTCTCTTGACTTTTGAGCCATAGGGTTCATAGGTCCAGGAACATTTATAGGAGAGGTGATTGGTTGATAAGTCGCATGTTCAGTTACAACAGTTTTAGGTGTTTTTATCGCCTCTAGTAAAATGTCCTTAAGTTCTTCTTGAATGGCTTCGCGTACTGCTTCTTTTACCATTGATTTTAAATCGCTTAGTTTCATGTTAAAAATTTGTTTATTATAAATATTAAATTAATCTGCTTTTAAATTATTGTTTCGTATATAGAATGACAACTCGTCAATTAAAATTTGAGGATCGGCACTAAATGATGGTTCACCTTTTAAAATCACAATACCTGTAGAGTTTTTAGCTACAGCATATCGAGAATATAATACCCCCTCACCAAATCCTTGTTTTGAATTTTCATCTACTACTACATCCATTTTAAAACCATTTACATTTTGTACTACAGGTTCTCCTTGTAATGTTTGACCTTCAGTTAATGCTAATAATTCATTATTAATTTGATCCATAGGAATAGTACCATCAGAACATTTATTAATTAATTCATCAATTTTTCTTAAATAAAGTAATATTAATATAAGTGAAGCAATTAAAAATACTAAAGCTATAATTAATGCTTTTTTTAATTCTTTATTAACATTAGATAAATCAGTAAATAATTCTTGAATTTTTTCTAGTTTTGAAATTAAACTATAAGGTACACCTACACCTGGAGGAGAAGCAACTGGAAATGGTAAAGATCCAATTGTTATTTTCCCTGAAGTAAATAATGTACTTAAGTATAAAAATAAACCTGCTAATGCTGTATTAATTATAATTACACTGTATATTTGATTTAATTGTCTTACAATTGAATTTCTTCGTCTAATACATTCTTTTATTAAAGCATTATTGGGGCATTTAGCCCTATCCATTTGTGCTAATTTGGTTATACCAAAAAGAATAAGTAAACTTATAGCAAGAGGAAATAATCTATTTTGAATTACTTGAGCAAAACTTAATACTCTGTTTTTTAGGGCTACTAATAATTTTTCAGTAGCATCTAAAACTAAACCATTTAATTTTTCTGATAGGTTATTTACTTCTTGTTTTATTTTTTCGGCTTGGATCTCAGCTGCTTTTTCTATATTTAATAAGGGTTTTATTGGTAGAAGTTGTAAAACTTCTCCATTTCCCGAAATTATAGTTTGTTCTGCGGGTGCATAACCCTCTAAACTATAAAGTACTCTAGGTTGAACTAAAACTTTATTATTTAAATTTGGTATAACAACTGTTCCAAATCTTAAATCATATTCTCCTTTGGCATCAGTTTTAATTTCTTTACTTCCTTGACTATCATAAACATAAACTTTTTCAACATAAGTTTGTTTTTCTTTTTTATTAGTTATGGGGTCAATTACAGTTCTAGTTTTAGTTTCATCCACTAATTTCATTGGGTATAAACCTAAAAACACTTCTACCTTAACACCTTGAATGGGTTTATTAGTTTGTTGATCATAAACTCTACCTTTAGTTGTAAAAGTAGCAATTTTTGGTTTGTATAATTCGTAAGCAGCTTTTACTTGTTTTGCATCATTAACAAAGGAAGTTACATCTCCCTTAACTTTCATAGCTTCAGCTAGTAGTTTTTTACCCTTAGGATCATTTAATAAAAATGTTTGGCCTATATCTAATAATGAGGCTTGTGCATCTCCTTTTGTTACTGCCATATTATGAGGTTTTTACTTTTTGAGATAATACATTTTCTCTATTTTGTCTGATTTTAGCAATAGTATCAGTAGTAAATAAAGCTTGTGATGCTGCCATAGGAATAGAAGATTCTTTATTTAATGTTTTACATAATAATTCTAAACTAGCTAATAAAGTATCAAATTGAAACCAAAAATTATCACCTAACATTACTGCTTGACTAGAATTTTTTGCTCCTAAAGAGACAACACCTTTACCCGAAAGGATATTAACATTTCCCTCAGAGGATTTAATACCTAAATCTTCAACTGACTGTAATATAACTGATTTTTTTGATGATAGCATTATACTATCTATATTAGAATTAAATAATAATCTTCCTGAATTTAATATTACTTGAGGTTTATTATATGATCTAGGTGATGTAGGAGTATTTGTAACTACATCACTAAATGGAACTGTTGATGCTTGACCTGCAGCGGTTGTTGCAACTGCAATATCAATTGGAATTTGTTGTGTTGAAGTTAAATAAATAGAACTAGGATCAATATTAATATCTTCAGTAGTTGGTAAAAATCCTTCAGGTGAGGAATTAATAGATTGACCATTTTTTAGTATAGTAATAGGATCTCCATTTTCACCTGATATTGACCAGTTATTTTTTATACCACCTGCTGTAGATGTACTTCCTAATCTTATACTATTTCCAAATCTTCCGTCTAATATAGTATCACCTGCAAAAGGTAAAATGGGATGTATATTAGATTGTTCAACAAAAGTTCCCCCACTATTACCATTAAAATCTAATGATGTAGATTCATTTGTAGGTTTTCTAGTACTACCTGCTGTAATTTCAGCATATGATTTATTTTGTGATGGAGAAACTGAATTGTTTTGGTTATATACATCAGGATAAGCATTATGATGTTGGGAACTCCATAATGAAATAGGTGTAAAGTAATAATATGCATTATCTCCTGTAACTTGAGATTGCCCCGTTGTTGGCAATTGAATAATTAATACTTGTTCATTAACTAAAGGAAAATTTTTAGCATTTGGAAATAATGGGAGAGCAATATTAAGTTGATTATATGTTGAATTTAACTTATTATTAATAGCTTTATTGGTAGTTTGAAATGAAATACATCCTATACCACTCCACCCTCCTGTCTTACTAAATAATGCTGAATTGGAATTTAAACTAATATCTGTTACTCTCGCAGTAGTAATCATATCAGTTAAACTAGACAGAGCTTGGGCTGCACCCGAATTTGATCCGGGAGAGTTATTAAAATATGCTATACCTGTCTTTGCCATAAATTTTAGTTTTCAGGATTCTTAGAAATTTTTTCTAATTCATCCATCAATTGTGCTTTTTCTGCTTCAGAAATACCTAAATCATCTCCGTTACTACTATTAGCATTAACTACACGTTGAATAATAGTAGCCATTTTAATTAATTGTTCGTCATTACGAACTCCAATTTCTAAATATTCCTTAATTAGAGGAACAATTAGAGTAGCATCCCCAATATCAGCAATAAGGGGTTTTAATTCCGATATTAATCCTGATATTTGTGCTTCCTTCTTTTTTTGGTTATTGTAAATCTCGCTTAAGATATCCGAGAATTTTTTCTTACCAAAGATAACATTATCTAATGCACTCATAATATAATTTTATTATAAATATGGATATAGAAAAGAGTTAAAATTTACACCAACCGTTTTCTAAATAGAAAGGGTATTGCGACTTAAATATATCGTAAAGTGTATCTGCAATCTTAGTAATCTTAGGAGTTTTAACATCTACTATCTCACGAATATAGATATAAAGTGCTTTCTTATTGAAGATTTCAATATATTCTCTATTACGGAATAATTCAAGAACAGCATCTGCTATTTGAGCATCATTTTTTTTAGGAAATAGAACAAATATATTTTCGGTAACATGATCTACAAATAAAGCAATATATTCACTTAATTCATCTTTTTCTTTACCTAACTCATCTATATGATAAGAATGATTAGAACCATCTTCTAATAAAACATCAACATCAACTTTATTAATTTTTTTACTATAATTTTTTGTATTATATAATATTAACCATCGTTTAACAATAGTACCAAAATATGAATATGCCTTAGCCCCTTTAGAAGGGTCAAATAAATGCATTTTAGATAGTAAAAAAGTAATTATTTCATGTTGTAAATGTTCTAATTCCTCAACTTCAGTGTGGTAGAATTTAAATGTATGAATTATATTCTGAGTTAACTTAAAAAAGGCATAATGTATGCCGTCTATAGGATCTGGGTTGTTTTGCCAATCTGCTCCTAGTTCATAAATTTTACTCCTAACTATTGAATCGGGAGTTTTATTGTACAATATTATTGCATCTTCTGTTAGTTGAGTGAAGTAGTTTTTACTTTTTGGTCGTCTTTTTTTGGTTACCATTACTATGGGTTGATTTTAAACTGTGAAATACCATTTTGTATAACCTTTATTTGTTCAAAAAACCAACCTATTTCATCATCACTTTTAAACATACCCTTAGCATCAACCTCATTAAGACGTTTTTCTGATGCTTCAATTTGTATTGTAAATTCTGAGATATACCTATCATACTGAAGGATAATATCTTCTAATTTTTCGCTTTTACGTAAAAGGTTAAAGGTTGTAAATCCTAAGATTACAACCAATAGACCTAATATGCTGATAATTAATGTTGTCATAGGCTGTCTAGCATACTTTTTAACCCAGGACTTGCTATTGAATTTAGCGCCTTAGTTTTAGTACTTGATTTTGACGTCAATGTATAATTTTTCTTTGGCCCCTCCAAGTTATTCTTGTTAGTAAATTTAGGTAACCATTCTATTTCAAATTCGACGCGAGCAGCCATTAAATCCGCCTGGTGAAGTATGAATGGAAGCGATGTACGTGGCTTTTGTTCAACCATGAACCCCATTAAATACTTTTTATTGGCTTCGTCATATAGCCCATCATGTGTCTGAATAGCAATCATTTCATTAAATGAATACTGAATACCATGAGACTGAAGTAAAAATAAACTACGATCAGGAACAGAGGCAAATGCTACCTTAGTATTAAACATATAATCTTCTCCTAATTTATCTCGTCTCCAAGCATCTGTCTGAGGGATATAAGATTCATTTTCTTCATCTCCCATCTTACCTAAATCATGATTAATAGCCGAGAATACTAATTCTTCAGTAGTAAAAGTACTCATATCGGCTCCAAAACTTTCCCAAACAGCAGATAATGCTAATGCACCTTTAACTACACGATTGACATGATCTACATATCCACCTGGGAATGCACTATGGTATTCTTTTTTATGAGCCGCAGGCATTAAAATGATGCGGTCTTCATATTTTTCATAGAAATTTAATAATGCTTGTTTTCTATCTCCAGTAATGTATTTTTCAATATTGGAGTTAAATTCGATCCAATTTGATTGGATTTTTTCTGCTGTTAAAGACATAACTTTTATTTTTTGGTTTAATTAAAGACGATTCATCTCACCCGGAGATTGTGGTTCATTTTCTACTTGACTTTTAATTTCTTCTATGGTATCAATACCTTTTTCAATTTCGGCCATAAATGCTTCGATAGGTTGTGCGGTATTAACCATGTGCCTAAGTGTAGACATAGTAGAATCCAATGATTCTAATTTTTTGTAAATGTAATCTCGATTTCTCATTGTTATAAATTTGATTGTTATTAAAAATTATTATTCTTTATCCCCCGGTATCATACCCTTATTCATCCCCCTTTTCTCATTCCCTTTTTTCCTAAACCCGTACTTTGAAGTTACGTAAAGTATTTTATACCTCCAAGTCTTTCTTAACATTTTCTGCTTTTTCTTTTATTTTTTCTACTTTTAATAAAAAAGCACATTTTTCATATTGCTCAATATCTTCTCTTTGGAAGAAATTTATTGATGCTTTTATGGCATCTAAGAAAGGTTTCTTTTTAAAATCTATGATTGCCTCTAAATGGTTTCTATCATTAAGATCTAATTGGTTAATATAAAACCAAGCTCGGTTATAAACTACAAATTCGGAAGCAGATTTAGATTCTGATGCATCGTATTCTGCATTTTCCTTTCTCATAAATAATGTTAATTTATGGTGAAAGATTTCATGATTTGCAATAAGTTTTGTGAACATCCCAATTTTAGTATATGGTTCTTCTCTTAAATCTTGTTGCACATCCTCTAAGGTTTGACCCTTATCCTCCATTATAGCAAATAATTTATCCTTATCTATCATGATACTAGATTTAGTGTTCATATCATAAATATTTTAGGATTCTTGGTTATCAAACTCTTCCTGGAGTGCTGAAATTTCATTATCTAAATCTGTAGCTATTTGTTCTAGTTCAGCATAAGCTTCTTCTACTTTAATAGCATTAGGATTATTTGGGTGGTATCTCCAAATTTCATCTTGAATAACTCCTGTTGAAATTCTGTCATTTACCAATTCTGCGTACTTTTGTTCAAATTGTTCTTGTGTCATAATTGTGTTTATTTTAGTTTATGTTTACGTATGTGGAACGTTGTGATTTTTATTTGGTAACCGTTTAAATCGCATTATATGCGTTTTATAGGCGCAAATTATCGCATTAATCCACGATTATTTTAAATTCTGTTTCTTTAATTACTCTTTCTCCTACATCATTATTAAAGAGAGTTTTTGTCATTACTTTTAAAGTATCCCCAACCATATCTTGATCTAAAAAGAACTGTTGACGTGGGTTATAATTATATTTACTATAAGTCCCAAGTAATGTTTTAGCATAAGGACAAGTCCAACAAAAATTCTTTTGTATTTGATAACCTGCAATATTAAGAGGTGGTTGTAATTGAGCAATATCTGTTAAACTATACTCTAGATTCCCAACCGGAAGTGGAGTATTGTAATTTTGATCATTAAACCAACTTAATACTGAATAAATAGGCACTTTATAATGAATTGTATCAAATACTACCCAATAATCAGAATCATATTGTGTTTCAATTAATGGAACTTTATTAATAACATATTGAGGATTTAATTCATCCAATTTACCTTTAATAGTAAAATATTTAGGACCCCAATATTTAATATGCCAATATGAATTTGCATCTTGATATACGCCCGGTGATACAAGAGGATCAATTTTAAATTCCACATCACAATTCCCATCAAGACATGGATAAGGGGTTGGAAGCTCCTCCTTGCTACACGCAAGAAGGAAGCTTGCTACACCCACTATAAGGGCTAACTTTCTTAACATTCTACTAACTCTAAAGCTTTAGAAAATAATTGTTTGTTCAAATCCAAGTCTTGTTTGAAATTTTTAATCTTACGAGCTTGACGAACTTTACCTGTTAAGGTACGGTATGGAAAATTTCCTTCCATAATGTTCTCTTGAACACGGTTAAAAACTGTCCATAAATCATCTCCTCTGTCTTCTGGACGTTGAGGTGTTAAAATAGCATCCAAAGCGGCTGCTTCATAGGTATTATCTGTACCTACCATACGAATATCAAGCAATTCTTTTGCTAATTCGAACATAGATTCTTCTTCTAAAATGATAGCTTTCATTTTATTCATAGACTCTACAGTTAAAGGTAAAGATTCAACAATTGAGTGAATTGTAGATTGTAAAGCTTCGAAATCATATCCCATATGACGAACTCTAAAATCTGCGAATTGCTCTGTAGCAACTACTAATCCATTTTCACAAATCATTCGGAATAAACCTGGTGTAAATGTGAAACTATTTTTACCATCATGAGAATTGGTAAGTAAAATTTGAGGAAAAACTTGGTCACCATCGGCACCATTAATTACAACATCTGGATTACGGAAAACAACTAAGTGTTTTTGATAACCAATGTTTTTACGGGCTTTCACCTGTTTAGCATCAACAACTCCCCAACCTAGCAATTCCATATCTTGGATTACTTTGTAAGTTGAAATGTGTGAATACTTTTCTGAAGTACCTTCTGAACCTTGTTCAGTAAAAATACTGTTACAAATTGATTTTAATTGATCAACTGTTTTGAACTCTGAGTTTTGTAAATTTAACATAGACTTTATTTTTTATTTTTTAAATGAATGCTCGAACCATTCGAACACGTAAATATACGAACAGGAGACCGGGTAACCAAGTCTCCTGTGCATTACTTTTAAGCTTTTTCTAATAAACTTGGTGCAACTGTGAAATTACCTGATCCATTAATTTCTCTAACTTTTACGTTAACACCATTAATTTTGGTAACACTAAAAATTCTTGAAGCAGCAATCTTTTTATGGTTAATCTTAACAGTATCACCTACTCTTAAAGCAGATTTTACATCATAAGCAACCTCAGATTTTCTGATTGAAGTAGCGTTCATAATAACTTTTAACTCTTCTTGATTTGAATTTTTAATGAATTCTAACACTTCGTTTAACTTTGTCATAACCTTTATTTTTGTTTATTTATTAATCTTATTCCATAAATGTACGAATGGGATTTCGGGTATCCAAGCTTCCTGTGCATTACTTTTACATTTTTTTCTTTATTATATGTAACACGCACCCCTCAATCTTCTCCCATAAATGTACGAACAAAAACACCGGAAGCCAAGCCTCCGGTGCATTATTTTTATATATGTTTTTTTGTTATATCACGTAAATCCAATCCGCTCCGTTATGGAAATATAGATTTGAACCACTTACGGCTAATGAACCTACAACACCTGTTGGTAAAGGATTTGTTGGTGCTAAATTAAGAGCACTACTAATATTTACTGAACCTGTTACTAATACATTTTGAGTTAAAGAATTAACACTTGAAGCTGTAAGAGCAAAAGATGCTGTTGTAGTTAAAAGATTTGTATTTGGGTTATATCTTAATCCACTATCTACTTCTACTTTATTTGCACCTGCAGTAACTTCCTGAAATAATACATTATGGGCTACATTTTGAGTTGAAATAGATGATGAAACTCCCTGTGCTATAGAGGATGTAATAGCTACTGAGGCAGTACCAGTTAATGGACCTGTAAATCCATTTGCAGTTATACTACCTGTAACATTTACACTTCCTGTAATTTGGAATAAATTACTTCCTGCAACACCTCCAATAATTGGAGAATTTGATCCACTACCAAATTTAACAAAGGCTTTTGTAGCATCTTGTTGTCCTTGTACTTGCATTGTATTGGAAAGATTTACATCTCCAATCCAAACATCATCACCAACTTTAAAATTAGTACCTGCACCATTACTATTAGCGGTTACAGTACTTGCTGTTACAGCCAAACCTAAATTAAGTATTCCGGTTGCTAAATTAGTTACTGTAATTTGATCTGTTACCCCACTTTGAACAATAGGTAATACATTGTTTGCTGTGGCTACTGAAGCCGAGGGTAATTGGGTTATTTTTTTATTTGCCATTTTATTTTTTTTATTGAATTAAATTATTTCCATCTTCGGTTATTAAAAAGTCTCCACCTTCAGTTAAAATGTAACTTACTCCTCCACCTACTCCAATACTTATACCACCTGTTCCTCTAAAAACACTACTACTAATAGCAACATCATTTAAGGGTTCAAAATCAAAAGACCCACCACCTACTCCAACACAAAAAGATGCTATATAAGAAGAAGTAACTAAATTAGAAACATTAACTAAATTAGAAAAAGTACCTAAAGCATTAGTAGGGGAATTTTCATCGTAAAAACCATTTGAATTACGAACAGTTTCCATTGTAAAATAGGCAACTTGACTATTAGAAGAAGTAATACTAAAAGGAGTTACACCTAATATTTCCTCACATGGGGTTCCTGCCCCATTCAGTTGCTCAGCAGTATAATCAGCCATTATTATGTTTTATTATAACTATGTATCCTTTCGGAAAAACGACCTTTTCTTTAGCAACACACTCGATCTATAAATACGTATATATCACATATTTCATATAAATTACTTGGCTACCCTAAATTTTCTCATTATATTATAAACATGAAACACAATGTAATAGTCTTAGATAAAGACAACCTAGAATCATACATGAGTGAGCCGCAATTACTAGTGGTTTACACAGCAGAATGGTGTGGGGCTTGTAAAAGGCTTATACCAACGTTATACCAATTAGATCCTAAGTGGAAAGTAATAATTGTGGATGCCGAAAGGTATTTTAAAGCAAATACCTTCTTTCCAGGTGGAGTAAATTTTTATCCTACAATGGCTCACTTTGAACGAGGCTATTTTATGGGTGAGATAAAAGACCATCAAATTGTACAAGGAGATTTGGAGATACAATAGACTGTTCGTATATTATAGTATAACAAAAATTATAAACTATGGAATTAATATATTTTATTCTTGGTCTGTTGACCGCTGCCGTCTTATACGGTGTTTACTTACTTCACCGTGTATATAAATCACATGCTGAGGTCGTATCACACAATCAATCCGTAATTAACCACTCCGCTATTGAATATAGCAATTTAAGAGATGAAGTTAGAGAGCTGGAATCATACATTCAATTGGTAAGAGAGGGTATGGAAAAAGATTCATATCAAAGCATTGTAGATGTTAAGAAAGAGCTCGGCTTGGTTTCGGATTTAGCAAAAGCTACTAGTCAAAACTTAGTTGATTTTTCAAAAGTAGTTGAGGGTGATTTGGGTAAACAATACACGCGATTAAATGATTTAGGAAATAAGGTTCAAGGTTTGTCTCAAGATCCTAATTTCTTACAAAGATATTCATAATATGACTTGGCAAAGCTACGAAGTGGAGTTAGGTGAGAGTACCACGATGAAAATCAAAGCAAACGTGGAGGATAGATCCAGATCGGAGATACTCATATGTGCGTGTAACAGTACTGAACATCAAATGGTATTCCATTACGACGAGGCAGAGGAATATCCTGAAGTATACATGCATCTCCATTTAAATAAACTTCCATTCTTTAAACGTTTAGTTTACGGAATTAAATATATATTTGGTTATCAATCCCGTTACGGGGCATTTGATGAATTCATCGTTGACAACCGTGACATTAAAAAATTCAAGGACATCGTTAAGTACTTGAGTAAAACAAAATTGGAGAAAAAATTGTTATGAAAAAACAACACATACAAACTCGACACATCCATAAATTAATTGCCATAGCTGATAGCATGGGATTAATGCCTAAAGTAGAAAGTAAAAACTTTACTACGGATTGTATTGAGATATTAGATAATGCCGTTGAACACGATTTATTATTTGAGGTAGTGTGGTCTGCATTCCAATATAAAACAGATCATCCTAAATCTACAATGCTCGAATCACTACAAGTGGGGGCAAACGAGTGGGATATCTAAGTATATACTTCATCGATGGCAAGAAATCTTTAAGAAAAAACTTTTTACGATATTACTGCTTTTAACCATGTTGCCAAACTTGTAAAACAGTATATTTTTGGGGTGCCCGGAACAGCACCCCATTTTTTATCAAATATAAGTATATACTAGTCGGGTGGGTAATCTCGTTAGAGAGATGTGTGTTGGTCTACATCCTTTTTCTCGTATAGCCACGCTATATGGATACCAACGCGTGTGGGCCTAAGTACGTAGTAATATATACCGCCGGCGGCATAAATATCCTAATATGTAAGTACGGGGTAGGGGGTACGTAAGGACACAGGTAGGGGTACCTAAGTACCCCCCCTGTTATATAGACGCCAAGTGGCGTTATTGTTATTTTAAACTGCTACGGTAACGGTAGTGTAGGCATTGAACATAACCACCACACAACGTTCCAAATGTCTTGAATCGCATTCCATCTACGTCGGCTGTCACCTCAGCACCATCACCACCACGTGTTACTTTAATATTGGTAGCAGTCATATCATTATTTAAATGTTTTGCTAACGCACGTTCCAATTTGTACATGTTTGATGCAATGAATTCCTCACGGTAACGAACTTCCCATTTATCGCTCAACATCATTCTTAATGTTTGGCTACGGTATGATAAATCTTTATCATTCCAAAATGCCTTACGGGCAACTTGTTCATCGTATACAGCTGGTGTAACATATCTATTTGACTCATGATCCCAAGTACGACTGAATGTCATGTAAACATATTTGCTTACACTACTATACTTATCTACCTCACCCGGGCTTGTATAACGTTGCATCACCGGATTACCTTCAAGTGTCATCCATATATTGAACTCATCGTTCATGTTGTTTAATTTAGCTAACTCTTGTTCCCATAGGTTGGTAACTAATACCTTAGCTTCGTCTGTAATGTTTTGTAGTGCGTTCATAACCTTTATTTTTTTAATTTCTTATACCATAAATGTACGAACGATCCCTTGGGTAGCCAAGTGGAGCGTTAATTACTTTTATTAAGAGAACATGGCGTTCCAAACCAACCATGACGGTTGTTCTTGGGTACCAGGCTTAGGCGTAATTGCTTTACCATATTGATTAGGTACTTCACGTGTGGTAACTCTATTACCGTCATCGCTTACACTAACTAATACTGAGCGTAATGTACTGGAATGGTTATCACTAAATTCCTTACCGATGGCGCTTCTTAATTCACCTACCTTATCGGTATTATCAAACATGTCCTGTGTCGCTAATTGTATATTCATTCTTGCCATTATTAATTATTTATCTACCATAAATATACGAACGTTTACTTAGGGAGCCAAATCAATTCACACAAGTTTTTCACGGTGGCGTGCTTCTCTTTCCAACGGATGCTTCCAATATGTTGTTCGGCTTAACCAATACTTGTAGGCACGGTAGCTCTGTTGTGCATGAGTCCATTCGTGGGCAATGACTTTATAGATAGTACGGGGTGATCTACACATACGGAGATTGATTCGTATAGTACCTTCCCAGTCATATGATCCATAATCACCGGATGCATTATTACAAAATTTAATACGGCGGCACCTTGAGGTACCAAATTTACTTTCGGCCCAATTGTATAATGCTTTTTCACTAATCATATACATAAATGTACGAACGGATCCTTGGGTATCCAAATGACGTTGTGAGTAATCGCGAATAAGGCGTGAACAGGCGCGGTTCGCAAGTATATACTCGTCGAGTACGGAGAGGGTTGGAGGGGCGATGAAGGTGGGTTAGTACAACCCGTTTCTCACATCATACAACCCACGATTACCTTGTCACATACTATGTGTACTTTACTAACCACATTGGTTACCGCAGTACCCTCGTGTCATACTTACCTATGACTTGTCACCCGTTTTGGTTACCTCAGTACCATGATTTAAATCATCTAACACATCCTCATCCGTTATACCAAATCCATCTTCACCCCACAACTCATTATGATGAGGTGCAACATGCATTTCATAAATGATCCACAACCAAGCTACCCCAAATATAATTCCAATTGCAAGTAACATAGTTGATTTAAAATTTAGGTTGTTTAGCGATCTCCGCCTCATACCATTCAGATGGCTTACGCGTATTAGACGTTTTAGAACGTTTTACTTGAATGTGATTTAACCACTCCATAAGGTTGGTGTAGTTGCTTCTAGCGCTGTTTTTAGACATGTTTCTAGTTGTTTAAATTAAAATTGTTATTTGAATTGCTTCTAGTAATTAATATTCTCGATTTCGCTTCTCAATTGCTTCAATACCTCAACGTAACCAGTACTACCATGAGCGGTAATAAATGTATCCAAATGATTAACTACACTGTTAACCGTCGCTCTAATACCATCATCAAATCCAGTTTGATAATCAGTTGATTTTGCTTTACCCGTTGCCGGTGTACTTACTTCCACCGCTGTTGTTTCTGTTTGCTTTGCCATGTTATTTGTTTGTTTATTGTTTACTAATTTATCTACGTCAATGAATTCGTAAGCGCTACTTCGTCCGTTCATTACCTCATCCACCGTTAACACTCTGAATTCATGTTTCATTTTACCCGTCGTTATTATCTTACTCGTCGCTGGAATATCCCCACTACACGATCATAGATCAATGCTACAGTTAATCCCAACCACAGTTTAATTCTACGTTTACGTTCTGTTTGTTTCATACGTTACTTCTATTTCGTCATCAATGACTTGTTTATAATATACTTTACCGTCTTCTGTCTCAATCTTCTCCCAATCACCCACCATTAATTCATTCAGCTTATCAACCGAGGTTGAAGCCAAGTACTGTATCGTTTCATTCATTACGATCTTAATTGATGCCATCGTTTATCCTATTTTATTAATGTCTTTATCCTTACGTTTAATTCCTGGATTCATCATTTGACCATCCCCCCAATATTCATACATTTCCAATTCCTGCTTATATGCCTCAAGCATATCCTCATCACTATAACCAAACCACTTCTCAGCATTCTCCATCGTATCGTTTCTTAACATCCAACGGTAAAACCCCAATGCAAATTCATCCGCCAACACTAATTGTGTCTTAATTAATTTTTTATATTCCTTATTTATATTCATATCCCCTAAGTTTACAACGCCATATCATTTTCAATTTAATGCTTCCATCATGTTTGTAAGTACCAATGTACTTATAAAGTGCTAGGTAACCACATTTTCTAGTTAATTCGAATGTGATTGGATCGTAAGTGTCTTGAATTACCAATTTGTAGCCAATTAACCTACTTAGTCTGTTGTATAGTCTTTGTAGTATCATATCAATTTATTTCCTCAAATACATGCCACACTAAACTTCCGTCCTGGAATGTATCAATATATTTATTACTACTAAAATCCATTTCCCACCCCGTTCCAATAATATTAAACTGTCGTTCCTCCAACTCATTTGAATCGTTTACCATCGCCCATAAGTGAGGCTTACCGTGTTGCATTTGAACAGATAATATCTCTGCCCCCTTAGGCATTACAACTATCGTATCAATTTCGTATTTGTAAATTACATTATTCATATCGTATATACATATTAGATTAGTGTTGGGCGTAGTAAAGAGCTTTGATTTGTTTTATCTAATATAATTGATAGCGCTAATCCTTCTCCATCACCTAACACGAATGGTTTTTTATATAATTTATAATTTAATAGAGCCATATAATCAAACACCGGTTGTATCAACTTTAATTCATTCTTTACTAACATATGATCTATTGTCTTATTAAACACTAAAACATGTTCATATATTGCGGAGTAATTCTTTATAGGAATATTATATAATTCTAAATACTTTACTAAATACTCAAATGTAGCCTCACTTTTATAATTGTCAAACCCATTTAATTCCCACTCTGCTATATATAAGCAATCTGTTGTTAAGTTGCTTGTATATTGTTTAATTAATTCATCACCAACATCCTCTTTACCATCTATGAGTATAACCACTTTATTATGATTTTCAACCAAACCTAAAGCAAAATATAATCTATCAAAGTAATTAAATACACGCTTTTTATAAGAAGTAACATCCGTCATCTCAAATCTAAAAGGTTGGTTAGTTAATACTTTAACATTATATCCTAATCGTTTTAATCTATTATAACGTGGAATTAGCTCATCAACATACTTCTCACCCACTGCTACTAATGCTACTATTACATCATTTTCGTTTGTATCCATTTGGTGCTATATTTGATTTAAACGTTTTAACCTGTTTCCATTCGGGGTATAGTGGATAAGTTGTATTAATATTATTTTTTATCCCATACAATTCCCAATCATATGCTTTAACAATATCATTTTTACTAAACATGTCTAATATCTTACCTGCCCCATTCCATGATACAAAGTATGAATAACAACTTATTAATGTACCTATATTAAACACATCAAATTCCTCAAACTTAACATCATTATAATCAATAGTAGGACCATTGACTAATTCAATATCATCTTCTAATATTAATAGGTTTGTTTTAGTTAAATGTGATACTCTAAGTAATGACAAATGTGATAAAAATGTAGCCATTACTGCTTTATGATTTATATCCCACTCGTAGTAATCAACGTTTTTAAACATTGTATTTACCATTTCATCATCAACATCGTTTGGTGTTATTGCATCAAAGAACTGGTATGGTATATTGAGTTTAGACATTACACCTTTCATGTGTTCTCTCCTATCAAGGTCACTACTTAATGATATGATGTAAGTGTTATAGTTCATTATTTTCTACCTAAATATAATATTGCTATTAAACCTATAATTCCTATCATTACAATTGGAATCCATAACGGAGCAGTTACCCACCACCATGACCAATCAATAAAGTTAGTCAATTTTAATACTAAGAATATTAGAAACAATATCGTTCCTAAACCTAAACTGTTGCTTGAATTACTTTTATTTGACATAATATTTTATTTATTAGTTGGGTAATATTTTTTATATAACTCGTCTTCTTTCTTAGCACAATCATTACATTGAACACCTCTACTTACTGTGTTTAATAATTGATCGTATGTAGCTAAACCATCTAATTCCTTCATCTCATCATCTGTTAAATCGGTTCGCTCTAAATTCTCCCACCAATTGCTTCTACCCCATTTATCAATTAATGCTTCTGCTTCTGGGATTGGGATTGTCATTGAGATAAATCCGTAATAACAATCCGCTTTATCCTCCCCACAGTGATGGCATTTGTCTATTTTACTTTCCATATGCTAAGATATAATCTGTTGCTGCTTGAATATTTTCATTTTCATTGTCATCATATCCACCTGTATAGAATACTGAGTGGTTATATGATTCGTTTATTCTAAACTTTAATGCTTCTATTGTTGTTTCTTCTAAGTCAAATTGACCTTCGAATCCATAACATGAACAGTGCGAACCGTGTACCTCATATAATTTACCATCTTTACCTCTAAATAAGAAGAATGATGATGAATCACATCCCCAAGAACCAACTGATTCATAACCGATTAGTATTTCTAAATCGTCTACTATACCTGATTCTGCTTCGTATTCGTTTACTAAGTGTAATTTTACCTCAGCTTCAGTTTTACCTTTTAAATCTTCTAATAACAACATAACTACTATTTTTTGATTATTATTTCTAAATTATTACCATCAAATTTTAAACCAACTATCTCACCACCATTTTCATTCTCATTGGATTCAACTAATTCCATAAACTTTTTTAGTTCAACTGCTCTTACAAAAATACCACCTCGACATTCGCCTTCAAATCCATCTTTCCAGAATATTTCTTCGTTAAATGACATAACTAATTATTTTAAAGCGTTAATTAATTTTTTATAATCGATAGCAACCAAACACATTAACCCCATAACACCTGCTATTACAGCACATCCTAATTCATTTAATGGACCAGCAAAGTGAACATAATTTTGAATTGTACCATCTAAAATACCTAAAAATACATAAATTGAAATTGCAGCACCTAAAATTGATTGATAGTTTTTCATAACCTTTATTTTAATTTTAATTATTAATCGCTCGAACCATTCGAACACGTAAATCTACGAACGCTCTTTCGGGTATCCAAGTTTTCTTGCACAAGTCTCGCACATTTCCACGGTTGTATTTGAACTAATCGGCGATTCATTTTAATTATTATATTACCATTATGGTTAATACCGAATACCTTTTTTCTAGTGCCATCATATAACACCCATTCACCTGTGTTCATATTACAAACTATTATATATACCTACAATTCCTACTACTAACCAAAATATGTTCATAGCCAAATACGGCTTATTATCTCGTTCCCATGAGCAATATGTTAATAAAATTGCATCTGCTGTATTCCAAACCCACATTAATAAGAACGGTGTATCTTTATTTAACAATGATAGCATTCCAAACGCTGCTATTCTCATTATAATACCAATAGTTTCTAATGTTACTAATGTACGTTCTGATTTAACTAATTTACCTCTTGATAACTGTTTCATTGTATTATTATTTGTGCCTGGACAGGAATCGAACCTGCTATCTCCCTTTCGATCGGTGCGTTTGCCAATACGCCACCAGGCTATTACTAACTAATTAAATTAGTTCATTCCTTTATATAGCTGAGGTGCTGTACCATAAACTGGTAACTTACCATCCCACTTATTAATCCACTCTAATTGTAATAACATTGGAGTAATTGTACGTTGTTTCAAACTATTAGCTTCGGCTTCAGCTTTTGCGGCTGTTAACATTGCTTGAGCATTACCATTAGCAGTTGCTACTTTAATCTTAGCTTGTGCCTCAGCAGTTTTAACTTGATTTTCAGCTTGTAATGCTGCTTGTACAGCGTTATTTTTAGCTTCAATTGAACGTTTAAATGTTTCAGGGTAGATTAAATTCGATGTCATTTGATTAATTACAAATCCCTCTTTAATTAACGCCGCATCTAAAAATGCACGTACCTTAGTTTCAAACACTTGACGATTACCAATTAATTCATCAGCAGTATATGAGTTAGCAGTCATACGGAACGCATCATAAATTGTTGTTTTTAGGAAACCATCTTCAATATCACCTAGTTCTCTACGATACTTAGCAAATATAAATGGTACTTTATCACGTTGAACCGAATAGTTAATTAATGGTGATACACTAAATTCAGATCCATCTTTGGAATTGACTATAAATGAATTATCAACATCATCTGTTTTCTTATATTCTTTATGTTGGATATAAGTTGGGAACTCATAAATTTTAGTTGAAATCGGATTATAAAATACTACACCTGTAACTGCTGTTACATCGTCAACACCTTGGTTATCACCATACAAATTCACTTTTACACCTACATGCCCTGCATCAATACGCTCACATGAGTTAATCAATAATACAGTCATTAATAATACTGCTAATCCTACTAAAGTTGTTTTTACCATTTTTTTAATTTTTAATTGTTTATTTAATTGTTCTTGTTTAATTAATTCTTTTTGTTCATCTGAGAGCTCATACCCCCATCTATCGTAATCATTACTTGACATCCCCATCTTTATTTGTTTTAATTAATGATGAAATCCAATTTACTAATAAAAAAGCAACTGCACATAATAGGAATAATCCTGTATAAAAAGCATAATCGCTACCTTGATTCATTAACCAAAATGAACCATCAACACATTTAATTACACCTACTCCAGCTAAGAAGTAAATGAAATAATCACCAAATTTTTTTAACATAATTCTTCTGTTTTTATTACTAAATAAGACTGAGCATCAAATGTTTTCATTTTACTCATTCCACCTATATGAAATTCAATATTCTCAAATTCACTAATTTTTCTGTATTCTTTCCAGTCATAAACTGTAACAATACTACCATCTTCTAATTCACAAACCCATTCAACAGTAACTTTATCTTCATAGTCACCAATGTAACTAGGTTCACCTAATACTTTAGTTAATTTCTCAATTGATGTTGTGATTGTTACACCGTGAAATGATGTTCCGTTTGCTGAATTTTCTGTTTTTTTCATAACCTTTATTTTTATATTTTAATCGTTCGAACCCTTCGAACACGTAAATGTACGAACGATTCCTACGTCCTCCAAATTTTTTATGCTAGATGTTTTAAAGCAATAAAAAAACTCATCACCAATACGTTCATATACTAAACCATTTAATGTGATTATTTTACCGTGATGTTTAGACTTTCTAAACGCACGTAACGTTGGAGACATATCCTCACAATAATTACGTTTCACAACCCTACGGGGTTTAGTAGTTGCCTGAACGCGCATATGCTCTTTTAAAGTTCATATCATGATCAAGTTGATCCTGTTCTAATTGTTTGGAAATTCGAGCATTTTCTTTAACTAATGCTTCATATAATTTACTATCTAATTTGTCAGCAACCTCTTTATTCTGAAGTTTGCCATACATTTGAGTAAATCCTAATGCGTAAATTAATTCGTTTAATTCACTTTGGTTTAATTCTATACTCATAACATTTATTTTTTATTACCCCATAAAGATACGACCGCTATTTAGGATATCCAAATTTATTTACATAAGTCTTCCCATTCTTTCGCGCGTTCTACCCAGTTTTGTTGCTCTGCCCACGCTCTTGCTTTCTCCACTTTCTTTAACCACCTATATGCAAATACTTTATCATCCCGGTCCTTAACCAATTTCTGAATTATAATTTTAGGATCCAAATTACATTTCTCACCTAATTCATTATTATTAATTAAGTTTTTAATATTCCCAGTTCCATTAGTTAATATCTTAACTTTACCCATCATCATTTCAACAGCACTAATACAATAAGTTTCAGTATATTCAGAAGCATAAATCCAATATTCACTACGTGCTATCTCTAATCTCAATTTATGTGGACTCAAACTACCCATCCACGTTACACCTTCTAAATTGCTTACATCATGTTTAAACCAATCTTTACTATAAGGCGGACAGCATATTCTTAAGGTTAAATCCGGTCTCTGTTTTTTCCACTCAACCCAATTGTCTAAAATTAAGTCTAAACCACGGTCGGGTGAACTTGACCAAATAATTTGACCATCAATTTTATAGTGTTTAGTTGGAACATCAACCCAATCATTAGCATCAATAGCGTTATCAATGGAGTGTAAATTAAGTTGAATTGAATTAAATGTATTTTTAAAATAATTATCTAATATAGTTTCATGAAATTTACTTACACCTACTATTTTAGTTAATCTCTTGTCTGCTAAATATTGTTTACCATTATCAGGTAACAACGATCCCTTATACCAAGCATAAAAATATTCATTGTGTATCCAAAAGAATGATCTATCAAATGTAATACCTGCTTCGTCTAAATGTTTAAAATAATTAATATAATTTGAAGCAATAACAACATGATAATGGTCATATACTTTTTTAGTTGCATCACTTACACCTAATGGTCCTCTATAACGAATTAAATTATTATGGTGGATATAATTTACACCACTATAAGTACCTTCAACTACATCACCACTAACTGTTACATTATGTCCTAGTTTTGATAAATTTTCTGCTAGTTTTAAAACACAATATTCACTTCCACCTATACCTTTAGCAAGCCAAGTTTGTTTATTCCAATGTGGGTTTTGGTAACCACACCATAACATTATATTCATAATAACTATTTTTTATCGTAAGGTGAAGGTAAGGTTACACTACCACATTTATGGCATATATAATATTTGCTACCTTCACTAGTTGATTCAATCATTTCTTTTTTACAAACACTACAATTCATTATTTTTCAATTGTCATTTCTCCTTCTTGTACGGCTAATAATATTCTATCCCATAAGTTAATTGCGATAGCATATCGTGTTCCACTTGTAACTGGAGTTACACGATGTAAATCATTACCAGCATCAAATATAATTAATCGATTGTATTTAGCTTCAATACGCTCTAATTCACCATTAGGACGTTCAATCTCTAAATAACCACCTTCAAATGGTACATTTTTAGGATAAAATACAGTTCCAACCATAGGTCTAACAATTTCACCTGTACGTTTGTATTGTAATTCATCTTTATCATAGTGAGTACCTAAATCTTTATTTGGTCTATCAGGACCATAAACACCTGTCCAATACTCAAACCCAGTAACCATATACATTTTATCTGGTGAGTGATATCTCCAAAGATATTCAATTAATCGTTTTTTAACTGTTGTTGCTGATGAGTTCCACCAACCATCCCACCACATAAAATTTCCATTTGGTCCAAAGAATGTTTCGTCTTGGTCAATTTCTCTAAGTAATACTTCGTCTTTAATGAAGTTGTCTATTATAATCATAATTTAAATTTTATTTGTGAGCTGATGATTTAAGGAAACTAACAATAACATATCTTGTACCACTAAGTACAGGTCTAGCACCATGCTTGTGAGTTATATTTCCAGGATGTAATGTCATTGTTCCTATTTGTTTTGGATTAGATAACACTTTGTATTTAGGGAAATATGTACCCCCACCTTCAAATTCACCTGGGTTTAAATTAACTAATGTAGTTAAATTACTAAAATCATGGTGTAAACTTAAATGTGATTGTTCATCTGCTCTATATCTAATAATAAATGATTCATCACGTAATACATCCCAAGATGTACCTTCTAAGCCATAAGCCCAAATTGCTAATGGTCTAATAAATTCATTTAATAATCTAGTATAAATCTCACCCATACCTAATACTTCAAGTAAATTATCAGTTGTAGGATAAAACTCATGTCTATTTTTAGTCCATTCTTTAGTTTCAGCTAATAAAATTATTTCATCACAAAATTCTTTAGTAAAAAATGGAAATTCATAGCAATTAACAAGTGGTTCATCTACTAATAAATCATACTCACCTTTTCTAACCATTGGATGAATATATTTATTACACCAAGCATTCCAATCACTATCATCTAATATACTTGGAGTGGATAATGATGGAAAAGTTAATATTTCTTCTGTAATGTGAGGTGTTAAATTCATTGATGTTGGATTAAATTCAGTTAGTGAGTTTGTATTTGCGTTTGATGTTTGTTTAAAATATCCTCCATTTAAAGCATATGCCCTAAATTTCTTATTATGGAATACTTTTATAGCATCATCTCTATCACTTGTCCCATTTATAGCAGGTAAAAATTCATCCATAGCAATAATATTATCTAATATAGGTGAATCTAATATTTCTTTCATACCCTTTCTAGTATAAATTAAGGCATGGGTATTATAAGTGTAATCTACTTTAGTTATATATTCATTGAGTTTAACTTCAGCATCTGGATTCATAGCATTTCTATCTAAATAAACTATACTACTATCTTTAGGAATACTATCTAATTCTGCTTGTGTTGGGAATAAACCTAATGATACAAAATCTTCTTCAAGGACTAAAATATTCTCTAAACCTTCAGCATATGCTTGTTTAATTATATTGTAGTGAGATAAAGTACAACCCATTTCACCAGGTGTTACTTCACGATTCCAAAATTTGTATCCTGAATCAATTTTCCACCAATTAGCCGTTTTTAGACTTGGGCTATTATTAAATACAGTCCAACCATTAACTGCAGCTGAAATGTAATATGGGGTTTGTTTATGTAGTGGGATATCTTTAATCTTATTGTGGATAATTTTATTATCCGTAGTTAGATTAATAACATAAATGTAATCTATTTTCATAATTTTTATTTTTATAACTTATTTTAGTCTAAATCATTCTCATCAATTTCAATATCGGTTTCAAATTCATCATCCCAATCTTCATCATCATCAGGATCATAATAATATTTCTTCCAGAGTTTATCATCTTCAACTAAACATTCTTGACATATTACTTTTCTTTCTACAGTAGCAATTAATTCATCATATGCTAATAACTCATTCTCAAATTGCTCGGGTAAGTCAATCATATTCCAATCTGAATCTATTCCCCATACTTCTTCTCGAGTATGATTGTTATCTTCACACCATTTATCAATTTTCTCCTCCATCCAATCTAATATTGGACTTACAGGGGCAAACGTTTCAGGCATTGTAGTTGGTTTATAACACCAAGCGCATGTATTTTGTTTAGCCATTATTAATAATATTATTCATTAATTTTTCAAATGTTATTTTTTGATCTATATCATTAAATTTCCAAGCACGTTTTAATTCCATAGGGAATACAGTACATGAATCTAACCCTAATGTACACATCATTTTATGATATTCCAAAGTATCCTGATTAAATGGTTTACCCATATGATAAGGTAAAGTATTAACAGTTACACTTTGATCACCATTAAGAGCCATTCCTTTTATATAATGAAATGGAATGCCTAATATTAAAGTATGGTAATAATAAATAATATCATCACCATAATAAATTTTCATATCATCTGGTAATTGTATCCAGTTTTTCTTTTCAATTAGTATTAATTGACCTAATCCTGGTGGGCGGGCATTTTTATCGTGGATTTCTCTTAACTGGTAGAAAGTTGAATCTACACTGCAATGATCATTGTTGTTAATCCCAATAGCGGATACCTTAGAATCTAAAGCAAAATAATGAAATTTTTTAATATCAAATAAAATATCATCATTAACTAAACATACTTTATCATTAGTAGAGCAATGAACACCTAAATTCCAAGAAGGATTTACATAGATGTTTTTAGGCATTTTAAGAGATTTAACTCTTGGATCATCTGATTTATAGTCTATATCAGAGTTATTTATAATGATTAATTCCGCATTATTATCTTCAATCTCGCAAAATCGATTGATTGTAGTATAGATATTTTCTGATTTGAATAATGTTGGAATTATGTAGCTTATCATTTGTACTCGGGTTTATGACTTTTTAATGCTTCGGCTTCTTTTCTTAATACAGATAGTCTTTTATTAATATTACAAATTTTAACTTCCTTAAAATATTTCCCACACCATGTTTTAGGTTTTGAGTTTTCTACTTCTTGTAAAGCAGTTTGATACATTTTAATTAATTTGTAAATGGCCATTATTCTATTATTTGTGCTTCTTCTATAGTTCTACATATAAGAAATTTGTTATCTTTACTTATAACTCTGTCACCCATTAAATGATCAACCCACAAACCTAACAATTTTTCATTTACTCTATTACCCGTTTTGTCAGTAATAAAATAAGTAGGGTTAAATTCCCTTAATATCTCTAACAGATCATCCCCAACGTGTATTGCATTCAGGTATTTCATCTATCTAATAACTGTTGTAACCTTTGTATTTCGGCTTTTGATCTAACATCTTGAGGAGTAATACTCTTCAATTTCAATATCATTGCTACTATTTCTTCTTTTGATAATTTAGTTGCTTCCATGTTTACAAAGGTATATTATTATATTAATAAATATTAAACTTTAAAAGTATCTGATGTTAAGACTAATACTCATTTCCCCAATTAATTGTAATGGTTATAAATAATAGTCTAATTATAAAACTATGGTAATTTTCATTGTTAATTGGTCCTATATAATCATAACCAATCATTAAACCTTCATGAGGCCATCTAACATTAAGGTAACATTCCCACCAGCTGTTGTCGTCGTAATTTAACATATTATCCTAGCATTAAGTTATTATTTTCTAAAAACATCCAAAATCTTTCAAGCCATAATTCAATACGAATACCTTCAACTTCGTCTTTATCAGTCATACCATTATTCCTTCTACTTGCAGTATAGGCAATCCCCATATCACAATAGTCTCTTGATTTATCTAATTCTCCTGCCTTTAAATACTCTTTAGCTTTAAGATGGCAATGATGTAGTATCTGTTTTTCTGGTTTCATCTTTTGTTTTATATTCGTTCAACACTTTTTCCCATGCTATATCTAATGTTATAGCAATCTCCATATTTGGATATTTCTCTTTAACCTGGTTCCATTCTTTAAATAATACATCCTTTAATCCTAATTTATAGGATTCAAATAAAATATCTTCTATATGAGTATTCATAATTAACCCTCCTTTGAAAATGTGATTTCAACTCCCCAACTACCCCATATAAACTCAATGTTATAAAAGCCAAATAATCTTTTATCATAAGTTATTTTTATAGTAGGTAATAAATAAAATTGATACCAAACTGAGATAGGGTATAAATTAATTGTCCAATTTGAATAATTCATAATTGCTATTTTTAGTGATAAATTTAATATAATTATCCTGTTTATCTATAATTTCGATTACAGGGGTGGTTTGCCATGTGAATGAAGGACCAAATGGAGACATTAATAATGATAAATCAACTGCAATCTCATCATGAGTAGCTTTGTAAGTACCATCTTCATTAAATTCTAACCATTTTACATCTCTAGACATTTTTGTTAGACCATCTCGTTCCCTAACTAATTTATATTTAGGTTTTAATACTTCATCAAATAATTGGGCAAATAATGGATCTAATAATAGTTCATTATTATCATTTAGTTGTACTAATACTTTGGGTTGTACTCCTCCTATCATATTATTGATTGTTAAATATGTTTAATAATTCAATTGTACTTAATTTTGCTTCAACAGCATCGAATTTTTTATGAGTAATTTCTTTATCATTCTCATAACCTAATCTAAAACTAACCCATGAACCACTTTCAAACGCGACCATTACAATTGGAAATTCATTATAATCATTTCTGTATCTATTATAATCTTTACCTACAGTAACAGTAGCTTTAGGAAATAATGTTTTATATTTGTTAACAGTATGTTTAACAACTAATTTTTCACGGTTAGCACTATCATAATCACTTTGTGCTTTTTCATTATTTTCTATTAATTTAGCAAACAATGAAGCTGGTTTGTAAGCTCTATATTGAGGAGTAATACCATTACACTCAAGTTTATCATGACTTCTTGAAACATAAGATCTTCTAGTTACAATTTTATTTTCTCTAGAATCATATATTTTAGATAAAATTCTAATATCACCCTCAATTGCTTCATAAGTAACATCAGCTTTAAAACTATCTTCACGGTAACCAAAATCTCTTTCTGTAGTTACGGTTTTAGCTTTAACATTATTTTCAAAATCAATACCTTTAATAAAACCACCTTCTATAAGTAATTTTTCAATCACATTAACATTATTAATACAATCCTGTACTTGTTTTTGTGATGTTTTAATAAATGAATCAACACGCTCTTGTTGAGCAACTGTTAAAATTCCGAAATCTAATACTAATTGTTGTGCTTGATTTGTCATAACCTTTGTTTTTTTGTTTATATTTACTTATTTATCTTATACCGTAAATGTACGAACAATATTTTAGGTAACCAAATTTCTTGTGTATTACTTTTTAATCGCCCTAATCATTCGAACACGTAAATGTACGACGGATATTTAAGGTAACCAAGTCTCCTGTGCATTACTTTGCATCAATCCCACCAACCTCTGATATTATGTCCAATATAACGCCATACTAAATCTTCAGCTTTACGTTGTTTAAGTCGTGCAGATGTAAATAATTCATCATGTACACGCTTTACTTCATCAGCATTATCCCAGTATTCATATTCCCATTTTAGATATGATGAACCATTATCATATTCAGTTGGTTCAAATCTCCAATCCATAACATTGTCACCATATAACGCTTTTAACTTATCCTGGTAATCGCATGCATATTCTTCATCATATGTTTTTTTCAACAGTGCAATTGCAGTTCTAATACGTTTTGCCCTTTTATCGGCATCTACAGTCATAGTCTTGTCTGATTCCATAAAATCAGCAGTTCGTTCTAATTGTTTTTCAAACAATTCAATGGCATAACGATAATCAAAGTCAAACCCATTCCAAATCATAGGTAAAAAATCAATTACCCTCTCAATTTGTCTGTATTTTCTACGAAAAAAATATGTAATATCATTAATCATTGATAGTAGGTTTTATGTATCTAATTTTGTTGAATAAATCTTCAACTAGATCCTGGGTTAGTACTAATTTATCTTTAAAATTATCATGGGATTCAAGAACGTTTAGTATCTCTCCCAATTTATCAACTAATATAAGTTGAGTTTTGCTACTTATTTTAATATCGCTCATTAGAGTACAGTTAATTCATTTGTTTCAGGATCCCATTCTACATTCCATGGTTTCTGAGTATATTCGTAAGCTTCATCTAATACTGAAGCATTTATATAATGAATGTTATCTATAGTTTCAATCCCATATCCTGAATGAATGTGACCACAAACATGAATTTTAGGTCTAAATGTTTGTATTCTTTCAGCTAACAATTCACATCCTAAATTATCCCATGGTCTCCTTGTAACTGTATCAACAGCACCCCAAGATGGACCGTGTGTAATTAAAATATCAGTGTTATCCGGTATAGCTTCCCATTTACCTGCGATTTCAATACCATTTTTAGGCAGGTTAAATGCCCAACTATAAAATTCCGGTTGCCATGGTGAACCATAGATATTCAATGTTTTATCCGTTTCTAAATCATAAATACCATATGATTCGTCTTGTAAATAAATTATATTAGGATAATCTTTTAAATGATTTTTAACATATTCGGGATCATTTTCAAATAAACGATCATGATTCCCAGCTATGAATATTTTTTTATCATAACCTTTAATACCATTAAACCAAGTACAAAATGATGAAATATCTCCTTCATTATAACCTGAATTCATAATATCACCTGCATGAATTAATATATCACCACCCGGTAAATCTTGAGTGATTTCATCGTGTCGAGTATGTGTATCTGAGATAAATGTGATTTTCATTTTATTCTTGTCCTTTTTTGATTAAATAATACCAAAGCCAAATTATTTTTGGCCTAATTAATTCATATCCTATTAAAGCTAAAAAATATTTCATCATATACTTTTAAAATTAAAGTGAGGGGGGGAGTAAATCAAAAACAATATTCTAGATCCCGGTTTCAAAGAATGTTGAATTTATTGAAAGTGCGCGATTGTTGATGTGTTGAATTGTTGATTCTTGATTTTCATATTCGATATCACTTATCACCCTGGTTGGCTGTCAGTAAAGTTGTAAGAACCATCGAATATTATCTTATCATTACTCCCTTATCCTCAAATTATATGTTAGTCGTAGCGTTGTGTACGTCTAATTCCGCTTGAATTTCTTCAATTCTTGCCTCAAGTGTGGCTACAAACCCATCCAATTGAGCAATATTGATTTCAACCTCTTTTTCAGAAGCTGGTGAACCATATCTACCCTCATGTTTACCTTCATCTGTAGGTACTTTCTTTAGTTCCTTAATTCTACCTTTTAATTCCGCCATACGGAAAATTTTAGAATACACAGGAGCATTTGCCAAGTGGATTCTAGTTTTCAAATCAATCAACTCAGAAGTAATCTCAGCTGCTTTATCTAAAGCATCTTGTACTGAGTAACGTCTTGGATTACCTGCTTCTTGTGAATTAAACTTTTGAGCAATTGCGTATTGCTTCTTTAGCTCGACAGCTAATTTGTTTTTTTTCTTTAATGCTTGAGATACATTCATGACTTTTATTTTTAATTATTTATCTATATCAATATACGAACAAAAAATGGGGAAGCCAAGCTTCCCCAAATTTATTTTCATAGTTTTTTTATTATTGGAAATCTTTCATAAATCTACTAAAATGATCTTTCAATTCGGCCATTGATTTATCTGCAATGTAGTTTTGATAATCTTCAATCATATCTTCAACTGACATTTCATCATATTGGGCTTTATCACCACGTTTAATATCACGAGCAACTGAATCCATATAAAGTTTAACATATTCTTTAGGATCATCTTGTAATTTAAACATTACTTGAGATAATTTTTTACCTAAATCATTAGCACCATCCATAGATTCTTTTTGTCTCTTTAAATCGTACATTTTGTTTCTAGCTTCATCTCTCTCTTTAGGCATTTTAGAAGTATCATCTGCTATTTTTTGAAGTTTAGCGATTTCATCTTCATTTTCAGTAATATATTTTTTTACTTGGTCAAATGTAGCTCCTTTATCTAACATTCTGTATACTTTGGCCCAAATTTCTTTTTTATCAGCCGGAATATCATCATCGTTATCAGCTAAATCGTTAAATTTATCTCTTTTAGCTTCAGTATACATTGGAGGAACACCAGCGTCATCTCTTTCTTCTTCATTATCTTGATCTGAAGTAGCTTTAACTGCTGAATCATATCCTTTACCTTTAGCATCAGGTGAAGCTAAAGTATCAACATTATCAACATCATCTTCAGGTTCTGATTTATCAGATGGACCTGTTGATTCCATCATTCCACCTTGATCCATTCTAGTATCATCTGCAAATTCTTGCATTTGTGAAGTCAAGTATTGGATTACATCACTTACATCAAACTCATCTCCGGCTTCAACCATGTCCTCATAAATTTCACTGAATTTAAGTAAGAATTGTTGTTTAAGTACTTGATTTGTTAGACCGTCAATACGATCATAAGCTTCACCAGTCATTTCTTTAATACCACCTTGTTTAATGATTTTTTCTCTTTCTTTAGCAATAAGAGCTTGAATAGCTTTTATTTTATCTCTTTCAGGATGTGCTTCTAGTCTATCTGCTTCTTTAGCAGCTTCAAACTCATCATTAGACATACCTTCAATCAGGTCAATTAAATTATACTTGCTCATTTATTTTTTATTTTTAGTTATTTTAAACGTACTTTTGCTTTTTTAGTATTAGGTACAAATTGGTCACCCTTTTTATCACCTGCTACTTTTTTACGTGAAGTAGCTGCACGTTCATCTTTAGTTAAATTATTTGCTTTGGCACGAGGAAGACAACGTGTTGTTGCTTTTCCTTTTTTCATTGTACCACAAGGTCCTGTTATATTACCTTGAGTATCAATTCTCACCCAATCTTCTTTTTTAAACCAATCACGTAATGATTCATGCATATCTAAATCATCTTCTTCCATTAATCCTTTACATACTTTAACAGCACGACCAGAAAGATAAGCTGATGGTCCTTCACCAGCAGCGATACGACGATTATAGTAAGCTTTACCTTTAGGGCATAGCTTTTTTTCTTCTAATATCTCGTTTAGTATATCGGTTAATTTAAGCATTTTTAACAGGTTTAAACCAATTTGAACACCATTTTGAAGGATCTTTAATTTGATTACCTTCATTATCAACTAATTCAGCTGTACCTTTATATGCTTGGTAATCTTTATTAGAGCACATATGTTTGTCATCTTCTTTATAATAAAAACGACATACATGACATCCAAATCCTACAGGTGAATACATATAAGGAACATATTGTTCCTGTTTTTCTTCCTGTAATAACTCTAATAAACTAATCACTATTTTTTCTTTTTAGAATTGTAGTAGTATTTCTTCTTAGTTGGTTTTCCCTTAGCAGCATCCACTACGTCTCCTAATTCATTGATTACATCTTTAGACTCATCAATTACATTTTTAGTTCTACGAGCAGTTTCTTTAACTACATTTTTAGTTTTTACAACTGCTTCTTCTACTTGATCAGGAATTAAATTGTTATTTACATCATCAATTTTTTCCTTTTTTTTCAAATATACTAAGGCAAGTACAAACACTACAATTGCTATTACAGCTAATATTAATATTGTCATTTTTTTATTTTAAGTTAATACACTTTATATGTTATAAATATATAAGAATTAATCTAGATTATATTTTTGTTTATAACCTACTATACATGAAGCGCCGACACCTAATTCTAAAATGATAGCATTTTCGGGTACTCCAGGAAGTGATTTAGCAGTCATAATATAATCAACATTCTTGTTAAATATTTTCATCTTAGTCTGAGCATTAGAACGGTTTGATGTTTTAAATACCATTACAGTACATAACCCACCATACATTTTTTGATCTATTTTAAGTTTAGGATATTTAGCATCCTTAGCATCAGTAATTTCTACTTTGTAAGGACCTGATATTGATTTTTTATTATCATAAAACCAAACAGATTTTTGACCTAATTCAGGTTTAGTTGGGTATTCATAATATGTTCTTTCCCATTTTGTTTTTACCTCAACTGGTGCTTCGCTAGGTCTACCTCTTCTTTCTACTCTCATATTATTGATTTTTAAGTTTTAGTTCTTTAATGTGTTTACAATTTCCCCCTGTACGCCATGTACCAGGACAAGTACAATGATATTTTCCTGAAGTTGGATAGTAAGTAGTTATATATTCAGTATCACCTTTAGAACTAGGTGTTTTTACAACTACATTTTCAGATTTAATAGGTTGAGCTTTAATTATAGGTCTAATCCACTCAACATCGTTTGTAGTAGTTCCCTCAACAACTTCTTGCCAAGTTGGAACTATATACCATCTACCATCATTTGGTGATTGAAATATTGTAGGAGGTAATGTTGGGTGTTCATAAGGATATTTAAACCTTTTAACAGCTACAAACTTACCAAAACCAGGACCATGTGAAAATGGTTTACCATCTGGTAGATACATTACACGGCTTCTTAATGTGCCGTATTTGTTTAAATTACTGAATTGCCATAGTGCCATAACCTTTATTATTTTTTATTATACCGTAAATATACGAACAATATTTCAGGTAACCAAATTTAGAGCACAAAGAAGGCCAATCTTTCGAACGGCCTTTGTGTTTATCTTTTTTATAATATTTTTTCCTGTCACGGTAAGGTGGAGGGACGCGAAGTGCATCATATATCTCCTGTCGTGTAAACACCACAGATTCAATTTTTATATTTTGTGTATTCTTTTTCATAACCTTTGGTTTAATTACCTACCTTGTCCTTTATATTTTTTTTTATAAAGTTTAGATGTTTTAATATTTGAAGTTTTTGTCTTTGCCTGAACTCCAGGTCTACTAATTTTCTTTTTTTCTTTTTTAACAACAGAGGTTTGTGCTTTTGCCATTTTTATGATATATTATTTTTATCATAAATATGGGTACTCTAAGTAAAAATAGGCTGTAAGGGAAGGATTCGAACCCCCAAGATAACATTACTATTACCACTATCGAGACAGGATAGCGTGTCTGCCAGTTTCACCACCTTACAGTACTAAATAGTTATTTACTATTTATATTCACTCTAATATTCTCTAACAACTCAATTTCATTTCTGAATATTGTGGAATCGAAATCTTCTCTATTTTTTTCGATTGTCTTTTCTACTACACCAATAAGTATTGATTGGTATTTTTGTAATGCATTATTACTTAATGAAAATTTATGGTTTGTAATGGTAGTACCATCTTCCCATATTTTAACCCAATATTCTAAACGTTTATTAGTGATATAATATCTTCCACTAATAGGTGCCATTTTAATATCAGTATCTTCCTGTAAACACAGTCCTTCTATGATATCATAGATTAACTGTTCTTTTTCATTCATTTTGTGTTCAGGGTGTAATATATTTTTAACCCATTTTATAACCTTTCTCATATTCTTAAAATTTAGATTTTAAATCTTTTTCTTTAATTATTCGCTTTAAAACAGCAACATAATTAGCATCCTCAGCATAACTTTGAGATAAATATTCAAAATAATCAGCCTCGTTTTGAATTTTTCTTAAATATGAAGATGAATAAAAAGCATAATCATAAACTGATTCCATCCATGTTTCATAATAAGCATGGTTATATTGAGTACCAGATGCTGTATTAATTCTAGATTTTGCTTCTTTCATTCCAAAGAGATTATTATTTTCTCTAAATACTTTAGATGTAAATCCCCCAGTTTCTAATTCCGCTTGAGCATAAACGATATAAGGAAATTTTACATTTAATCGTTTTAGAGCGATAACTAATTTATCTCTACTAAATTCATTCTTTTTATTAAAAATAACAACCATTTCCTTTTCTGCATCGCTTCTATTTAGTTTACTTTCATCTAAGCTAACAAAACTAAGGATTGCTATAAGAGTTACAAAACTAATTACTATTTTAGTTCCTAAACTGAATAATTTAATTCTTTTAAATTCTAAAGTGTTCTTGTCAAATTTATAAATCATAATTTACGTTTTAGTTAAACAAATTGTTAATTGCGTGTTGTACCTTAGAACATAATTCATAATCCTCTTCAGCAATGAGGATAGGTAAATTTACTTCTAATGTTTCTTTAATATCACTTCGCATTAAAGCAATATCATATATAGTGTCAGTATCTTTTACTGTTATTTCAATTATTGTAAGTTCCTCAAAATCAGTATTAATCATTTCTAAACACTTGTTTACAATGATTTTTGAGAACTCATAATTTCCTTCTTCCTTAAATAAAAAATTTAATTCGTCTTGAGTATTGTATGTAAGTTTTACCATATTAAAAGTTTTTTAAAAAGTCACCTTTTATTTTCTTCTCGCCCAATCTACGACTCTTTTCTGCGGTATCCAACATTTTCGTGGCAAGTTGTTCTAAATGTTTACTTTTTTGTTTATCGTAATCTTTAACTATTTTATTATGTTTTTTATTTTTCATTACATTCGGGATATATATTGGTTAACATCATCATCGTCATCATCTAAACCTAATTCTTTTAAACGTTGTAAATGATAATCATCTACTTCCCATTCAATGGTTTCACTTGTACCATAATGTTCTTGTTTAGTTTCGATTTGTTTAATGTCGTTAGTATTAAAAATGTCACCTACAGTTAAAAAATAATGGTTATAACATAACAATTCAATATTATTCTGACTATAATTATTACTATTTTTATCCTTAAAGTGGAGTAATAAAGGCATTTTATAGTCTAATACTCTTCGTTCTTTAAAACCACATGATGAACATTCCTCAGCTAAATAGCCTTGTTCAATTAAAGCATATTTTAATTTATTAGGTTCAAATGATGATGCTGCTATTCTACCCTCAATAATTTCAATCATAGCAGGCATTTTTTTACTGCCTTTTAAAAATTTAGGTACACCCTTACCAGCTTGATTTAAATGGTTATCGAATAAATTGTACATCTTAGCATACTTCTTATAATGTTGATAAGAAACATGAAGATATCTTGCAGCCGCCATATTAGATAATGTTTTACCTTGGGCAGCTACAATTTGCTCTTTACTCAAAAACTTCTTTAAATTACTCATATTAATCTTTTATATCATCAATAATAGTAACAGGACCCATTAAATTCCTAGTATCATCAATATCATCATCAGTTACTTCTTTTACTTGTGAGAATTTAGCAGCTGCTTTTTCATTTGATAAAGAATCCATATAAGTTTGGTACTGATCATCATCCATGATAATAGTCTCAACGTATGTATGATCTCCTTCACCCATCATTACAGGCACACCATGTTTTGGTTTAATTAAGTTTTTAGACTCAGAACACTTAATACAGAAGTTATAACCATAAAGTGTTTTTCTAAGTTCAGGCATCTCACCATCACATTTGCTACACGGGATCATTTTTAAATCTTGCTTCATATTTTATATTTTATTTTATAAGTATTTGGGTTTATTTGTATTTTTTATTTATATAATCTCCCTCACGATGGGATTTTAATATATGACAGTGTTTACAAAGTAATTGATAGTTGGATGGTTGCTCACCTTTAAGTGTACCTTTAATTGATGGGTCAATGTGGTCAACATCCATTAATGATGCTAAGATTGCAGTTGTTTCATTTGGATAATGTTTAATTGGGTCAAACCCACAACACTCACATACAAATTTATTATTAAGTATTTTTTCTACCTTATACATCAACCAAGGACGAGAAGGAGCATTTGCCGCTAATTGCTTATATTGGATGTGAGTCGGACAATATACATATTGTTGAGTTTTGTTATAAAACTCTGTCCCATTATCACACCATGTAACTTTACACATAACCTTTATTTTTACATTTCTATACCATAAATATACGAATGGTATTTTAGGTATCCAAGCTTTCCACCACAGCTCTTCCAATCATTTTCTCCCAGTCTTTATTTCGTCTAACACTATGGTTAGTTGCTTGCGCTGCTTTTAATACATTATCAATAGTATCGTGTTCTCGAGTTACACTTAATATTGCTGCTAAATCTTTTGGAAAACAATGACCTCCAAATCCAAAATCACCATCTGGTCCTGGAACGCTCCAATGACTTTTACCTAATCTTTCATCATATGTAGCATATTTGATTACTGAATCATAATTAACATTTAATGTAGAACATAAATCATACATTTCATTAGCAAATGCTACTTTAACTGATAAGAAATTATTAGTTAAATATTTTATCATTTCTGCTTCAGTTGAATCAGTTAAAATAATACTAGCATGTGGAAATACTTCTAAAAATAGAGGTGATAAATCTAGAGTAACATCTTCATCTCCACCTAAAATAATACGATTTTGGTTTTCATAGTCTTTAACAGCATTAGCTTCAGTTAAAAATTCAGGATTAAACACTACACTAAGATTTGGCCCATACCATGAATTCCACCCTTTAGTTGTACCTGGTGGGACTGTTGATTTAACTATTGCTATTTTAGTCTTATTATTAGAAGATATCTCAGCAATAGCACCTTCAACTATACCTGTATGGCAACTGCCATCGGTATTCATAGGTGTAGGTAAACATACAAATACTATTTCACAATCAAGTACTTCTTGTTTGCTACTGTTACATTTAGATTCATCTAAATCATAAGTTTTAATATCGTAGTAATTTTTAAATTTTTGATATAATGCATTACCTACAAAACCTTGCCCAATAACCCCTATTTCCATGTTTCTTTATTTATGTAATGACCTAAACTTAAAATTATTCTTGGTTTTTTACCACCTACTTTAGTAGTGGAATGATAATAATTCCCTGATTCGCATACCCAAACTTCGTTTTCCTTAATTTTATATTCCACCCCATTAATAATAGGATTACCACCTTTTACAGGTTTACTGATTAATAAATTAAAACGGATGTGTAAATTATCTTCATCAGGATTTTTATCTCTATGTCTATGAACTTCATGACCCGATTCTGAATATGATAAGAAAAATCCATCATGAGAATCAACAGGTGTATTAGGGTCTAAATCATAGAAAGATAATATTAATTCATCTATAGATTTAACTGCCCCATAAGGAAAATCATCTTTTTTTAATTTAGGGTTAACCTCATTAAGATTTCTTACACCTACAACTAAACCTTTATGTTCAGGTGGTGAGTGGAAGTGTTTATTTCTATTTTTATCATTTAATACCCACTCTAAAAGTGGTTCTGTTATAGATGAATCTATTTGTAATTTTTTCATAATTATTTTTTCCAGAATGAATAAATACCTTTTTCTAATTCATATTTGTCCCAAACGAATCTATCTTTCATAGGTTGTTGTTTAACCCATTCCCACATAGCAGTCAATCCTTCTTTCAAATCTGTTTTATGTTCAAAACCTAATATATCAACTGATTTTTGGAATGTAGGGATTGAATGTTTTACTTCATGTCTTCCTTCTAGATGTACTACTTCTTTAGCACCTATTACTTCTTTAAGTATTTCAGCTGCTTCTTTAATAGAATATTCTTTAATACCACCTACGTTGATAATTTCTTTACTTGCTTGAGGTAATACGGCAGCATTCCAAAGTGGTTCTAATGAATCATCAATATAACTAAATGCTCGTGTTTGTTCACCATCTCCAAATATTGTTATAGGTTGATCATTTAAATACTGGTACATCCAAATACCCAATACATTTCTGTATTTATCCCAAATATTTTGTTTAATACCATAAACATTATGTGGTCTAATAATTGTCCAATCTAAACCGTGTTGTTCACCTGCAATTTGAATATCCATTTCACAAGCATATTTAGCTACACCATAGGGATCAATTGGTTTAGGTACTTGATTTTCATCAAATATACCTCCATCACCATGACCATAAACTGCTAAAGTAGACGTGAATACAAGCCTTTTAACGTCGTTTTTAATACATTCATTAACTATGCGGGCCGTTGCTTTTAAGTTGTTATCGTAGTTATAACAACGGATAAATGGCGATAAACCTTCAGCAGCATACGCTGCAAAGTGAAATACATAATCAAATTTGTTAACTTCAAAGCAATTTTCAATTGGGTGTTCAACCAAATTCATTTGCCAAAACTCAACTTTAGGGTTAATATTTTCTTTATAACCCCCACTTAAATCATCAATACCAACAACCTTATATTCAGGTTTATTTTCAATAATCCAATCAGCTAATCTACTTCCTAGTAAACCTGCTACTCCTGTAATTAATACTTTCTTGCTCATATTTTACTCCAATCTGTTAATGGGCTTAACCAAGCTGTTTCACCGTGAGTGGCATAACCTGGTAAGGGTGTTATTAATAATTTATTACTTTCTCTTAGTTCCATAAACATTCCAAAATCATTTGGGTGTGTTGTTGATGTATGTTTCCTAAGAATTTTTTCATTTTCTCTTAATGTACTAACTTTAGCTGCAAATGTCATAGTTGTACTATTAGTTATTTTCCAATGTGTACTTTCAGTCAAATATACTCTTGTATCTTCAGCACCTCCAGCACAGTATGGATTGCCACCATTTTCAGGTGATAGATACTTATCTGGGTGATCATATAATGATACGAAAGCAGCTCCGGTTTTCAAACCTTCTCTAATGATTTTTTGACTATTTGGTTTATGTAAATAATCATTTTCAATAAAGTATATAATTTCATTATCATCATACTCTAAAGCTTCATCTAATGCTAAATTAAATGTTGCTGCCCCATTACCTTGTGATGTATAAAGAACAGCATCTCGAGTAATGTATTTTTGAATCATGTTATTTGTCTCTTCTGAAGTATTATCAGCTATAATACTCCAAATTGCATCTGTAAATACTTCAGAGGCGTTCTTAAGACATGCTTCGTTGTTAATATAATCTGGTTTTATTTTATTATAACCACTGTCTGATATTCTGTATATGATTCTCATATTCTTCTTTATATGCCACTGCATTGTTATGCATTTGGTCTATTTTATAATCTAATTTAAAAAATTTTTGCTTTAATAATGAGGTAGAGTCATCATCATTTCTTTCCCACATTACAATTTTAAAATCATATTTAAATAAATCTAAATTATTTAATACTTTTTCATCTTCACCTTCAATATCTATAAATAAAAAATCAACTTTACTTATGTTATGTTTTGTAAGTAATGATTCGAAATTTAATGAATCTAATTCAATTTTCCTACCTAAACCATCCCAATTCACACCTCTATCACGAGTAATATCTTCATATAATGAACTAACTTCAAAATTAGTTCCACCGATATTATATTCAGGATAATCTATAAAATAAAAATCAACTTTACCAGGTAAGGCATTAGGGTCAGATATTATAACTGAAGATTCAATATATACATTTGAAATATCTTTATAATTTTCTTTTAAAATAGGATGACATTTAGTTATAGGTTCAACTAATATAATTTTATTAAACCTAAACCCCTCTATAAATTTTTGAACGTGGTCGTTTCCAACATTTGCTCCTAATTGGACTAAATTCATTACTCGTATTTTATACCTTTTATTACTTGATTATTTTTAGGATTGTGTGAGTTATTTTCAAACAATTGTGGTCCTATTCCCCATTTGTAAAAAAACATTTGAGCAGCAGGTCCTTCTGTTGCTTTAAATCTATCTCCTTCATTACCATTTTTAGTAGCACTACTACCAAAATGATATAAATGTGCTTTATGAGTACGAGTAAAACCAATATTATTTAAATCTAATTTTAGGAAGAAATCCCAATCACAGATAAAAGGTGATTTATACATTGTATCAAAACCACCTACAATCATATAATCTTTCTTGTGCATAGCAAAAGGGAATATACCACCATCAATGGTTAATTTATTTTCTTTAATTGAATTTTCAAACTCAATAAATTCTTGATATTTAAATTCTTCAGGAGTACGACCTAAATCTTTTACTGGAAAATTAAATATTCCTGGTCCTGTAGGTTCAATTTGGTTTAATGTTAAAACATTTTTATTACCTAATTCACTTTTAATTACTGTATCAAATCCTTTACAAAATACATTATCATCGTTTACAATAAAGATTATCTCATTAGAAGCATTCATAACACCTAAATTAAGTGCGGTTTGCATACCTTGATTAACTCCTAAATCTAATACACTAATATTATTTTTGTATTTATCTAATACCTGTTGACTTTCTTCTATAAAACCATCTATAGCTACTATAATTTCATTTACAGAGTCCGCCTGTTCAATGGCGGACTGTAAACAAATATCTAAGTATTTAGGGTTTCTATATGAAGGGATTATGATACTAATCATATTTTAAAATTTATAAACGATTAAAACATCGTCTTGTCTGTTTTTAATTTCTCTATTATCAATAATTTCTACTTCACCATCATATAGTTCTTCAAATTCAGTACGCATCATATTTAAATCATTTACGTCTTCAATAATGAATAAACCACCTTTTTTAACTTTATTTTTTAATAATTTAAAGGTATCTATTTGATCCTGGAAGTAGTGGGAACCGTCATCGATAATAATATCGAATTTTAAACGTCCTAATTCTTCTACAAATTCAGGTTTAGTAGCATCACTAATCCAAATTTTAAAACGTTCATCTTCTAAATAAGGATGAATTTCTTTATCATGAATATCAACTCCATATACTTTAGCATTTGGGAAATATTCACTCCACATCTCTAAAGATTCACCATAAGCTACCCCGATTTCAAGGATGTTTATTTTTTTATCTCTATAGGGTTCAAATAATCTTGAGTATTCAGGAATATAAGTATGTGCTGTTCCTTTGTCACCATGCCCATCGACATAGCTCCATTTTCTGTAAATTTGTTCTAGTGTTTTCATAATGTACTATAATAGTTGTTTTGATTTTCTTGTCTTTCAATTTGTTTATGGTGATATAATGAATACTCTTCAGTTCTTGGTAAAGAGGATAGTGTTTTATACCCTTCAATTATTTCATGAACTTTATTTACCCATTTTATTTTAGGTTGATTTCTATAAATTCTCCATTGTTGATCTGGGAAATTAACCCAACCTTTATCATTCACCTGCCATCCCCATTTTTTAATATGTTCTTCTGTTAATCCCTCTACAGTATTCACTCTAGGTACTAACATAATGTCTACATTTTCATTTAAATCAAGAATATCAGGTAATTGTTTAATTAGGACAAGATTTGGAATTTCATCAGCATCAATTTGGAATATCCAATCTCCTTTACACATTGCTGTTAATTCATTTTTCCAATCTGCAAAATGACCTTGGAATGCTGATTCCTTAAGTGTAATCCAATTTGAAGATGAAAAACGGTATAACCAATCAAGCAGTTCAGGAGGACATTTTGGTTTATCTAATAAAACACAAATCTCATCTTCTTCACGCTTGTTTAAGTGGAGGAACTTAATTAAATTTTTAACTTCCTCCAACTCATTACAAACTGTTATCGCGTAACTTATTTTCATAATAATTTATTCTGGTAATGCCCCAATATATGAAAGAGCATCTATATAATCACGTTCTTTGAAGTGTTTTATATTCTTCATATCCATTTTGTGGGTTTGAGTTTCAGTAAGTTTTTTATCATCTTTACTTAATGGAATTGCTTTAACAGCGGCCCACGCCCATTCATCTACACCTGTACCATCAGCAAATACCATTCCTAGATCTGGGACATTAGTATGATTTGGAATCCAAACAAGTCCTGTTTTATCATCTAACCATGCTAGGTCTTTATATAATTCAGGTAATAATCCCATTTGATCTTTAAAAAAATCACTATCAGGTGTCATTAAACTATTAGTCCAAAATCCACAAGATAAACTAAAATAATTAGTAATATCTTTAGAAACTTCGATTTTATAGCATAAATTACCTCCTGATTTAGGACAATCTATAATTTCATCGTGTTGCATATTTTATAATTTAGGGGTTTGAAGTGATGGTAAAACCAATTCTACTTGAGTTGGAAATTCAGGGACATTTTTATCCAAAATTTCTATAACAAGTTCTTTCATTTTATCATAACTAAAATTTGTTTTAATTTGATGTGCTTGACGTTTAGCAGGTTCAAGGAAATTTTTATAGTTAGAATGTACTTCCTTCATAGCATTAATGGTATGTTTAGTACTTACTTGAAACCACTGTGTTTCTGCCTTTAACCACTGATTAGCAGCACTTGCATCAACATTTTCTAGATTACCCGGGATTAATGTTGAAAAAATAGGACTTAAAAAATCCATATGTCCTGACCATCCTGAAGCAATCATTGGTTTTTTAGATAAACAAAACTCAGCAAGTGGACGACCATAGCCTTCTCCTTTAGTAAGACTAATCATAGCTTTAACTTTAGGATGGTTATATAACTCATTAACTTCATCATTACTTAAATTTCCGTTAAATACATAAACATTAGGCAATACATCACCTTTATAAATGCTTTTAATTTGGAATATTCTATCTATAATTGATTCTCTACTCATATAACTGTCACGTCCAGTAGATGCTTTTAGAATTAAAGCTGGTGGGTTTTTCTTATTTTTAAAAGTATCAAAGAAATATTTTACTAACAAACCAACATTTTTTCTATCATGACCTAATGAACCACCCATCCAATGTCCTACAAATAGGAAACAAAATGACTCTTTAATATCAGATAAATCTAATTTAATATCTTCATTTGGTACAAATTTATATACATCTAAATCAACACCCTCAAATACAACACTCACAGGCTTTTCCAATTTAATTGTGCCCATTATTGCATTTGTATTTCTGTCTCGTTGTTCAAATTTAGCAGATTCAAATACTTTCTTAGAATGTTCGGAAGAAACCCAATTTTCATTCATTCTATTTAAACCTTCGATCCAAGTAGAATCACATCCTGTGCTTTCAATTCCCGCGGTACACCCAATATTATATTTACCAACTATTTGAAATTCATTAGGGATAGTAATCTGCATCCAAATATCAGGTTGTCTCCCGAATTGCTGCATAGTATCTATTTTATGGTCTAATAGAAATTTAAATTTATCAGATTCTTCACAAAAACCAGTAGCGGTATCACCCCATCTTTGGTTTAATAATTTTACTTCGTATTTATCTGATTCGATGATTGCTTTAGCAATATCTCTAGCTCGTGCTCCATAACCACTATAAGTATCAAATGGACAACTAATTACAAAACTTGGCTTACTCATTAATATTCTATTTTATGATTTAAAAATTTACCTTTATATTCTGTGGCATTTACAATTTCATATTTTTCTCTTGGTTTCCAAGTATTAAATAATTCAGTAAATGCTTCCATTACTCTTTCTCCTTGCTTTTCAGCTGTAAAACCTGCTTCATCACTTAAAGCCCATTCTCTACCTTTTAATCCTCTCGCTTTTCTTTCATCACGAGATAATGAATATACTTCTTTTATTCTATCACAAGCATCTTCCCAAGTACATCTATCATCAAAAATATATGGTGTTTGAGGTGAACCTTGAATTGATCTTGAAGTTGGATAAACTGGGAATGCCCATTCACCATGGTTTTTATAAGTACCTTTATGATTTGAAGGTATTTCTGGGGTTGGTGTATACCATTTTCCTTTATTATCTACAAATCGCATTTGGTCTTGCATACCACCTGTTACGTTAGCAATAATTGGAGTACCACATAACATAGATTCAGTTAATGTTAATCCCCAACCTTCATTAGATGTAAGTAAGATTTGAACATCAGCTATATTATATAGGAAATTTAATGTTTTTCTATCAATTTTACTTAATGAAAACTGAACACAATCAAAGTATTTCTCATCAAATAAGAATTCTTTTACTTTAGCTAAATCGGTACCATGATCAGTACTTATTTCAGTGTGTAAAACAAATCTACATTTTAATGCTTCTTCATAAGGCAAAGAATCTAAAAATGATCTAAATGCCAACATAGAATCAGGAATTTGTTTTCGTCTAATGTTTCTAGAATTAAAGAACATTACGAAATTTACTTCTTTTCCTCTAAATAATGTTTTATTTCTAAATTCTAAAAATTCTTTATAAATTTCATGATCTTTAGTTATTGGGAAGAAATCATTATGGTCTAAACCATGAGGAACATATTTAAATACTTTATTTTTTTCTCTACCCTCTAATACTAACTTATTAATATTAACAGTTTGTTTTGAAATACCCATCAACAAATCACAAGCTTCATAAAATGCTTGATTGTATCGAGGTGCAGGATAGTCATCCCAAATATTTAAATACGCAATAGGACATACTTTTCTAATTTCATCTTCCATGTTAAAAACATGCATGAAATATCTTGGATCAGTAATTAATAATAAAGCATCCGGTTTTTCTATTTTAAGGATATTTAAAATTTCTTGTGTATTACCATACCCGTTAACACAATATAAGAAAACAGATGAATCATCAATTTTAGCAAATTCATTTACACTAAGACTGATATCTAATCTTTTACCTTGTTCTGGGTGAGTAATTGCTCCTGCGATGTTAACCCAATTAAAGTGGTGGGCTGTTTTTAATACAATCTCTTTGGCTACAGTAGCAACACCAGAGTGTACTCGAATATCATCACAGATAACAAGAATTTTTTTCCTTTCGTCTTTGGGAAGGTGTTTAAAACTTTTATTCATTTTTAATTTTAGTTTAATTCGATTGAACTTTGATTTGTAATTTGTTTTCTAAAATTTTCATCTGTAAGATACAAATAGATAGCTCTATCTGCAAGTTTTTGGAATGAGAATTTTCTTTTTACACACTCAATTTTGAAGTTTTCAAATAAATCGGTTTGAACTTTAACACTCGTTAGTGTCATTTCTTTTACATTTGCCATAATTTTGATTTTAATAACGTTTATATATAAATATATGGAGAATCTAGTAAATTATACCTTCCCCACAATGTTCTTTATCTTCTTTAAAAGGACAGTACATACAATTCCATTTAGATATAGACTTAGGGTATTCTACTTCTTTAATATCCCCGTTTGAATTAAAACATTCCGATACAAAATCACTAATAGCATTTTTAGCTCGATTTAATTTAATCTTACCACTTGGTGGTGAAAATGTTTGTACTCTATAAGCTTGATGTGGTGACATTAATTTTTCGTCATCCATATCCATTACTTTTCTCTTAACAATAAAAAATTCAATTTCGATACTATCTATAGGAATATGATATTGTTCAGCAAAGAACTGTTTGTATAATAAAAGTTGAAATTGTTTATTTTCATCCTTTTTATCTTTATCACCCCAACCTCGTGTGCTGGTTTTAATATCGATTATACGGAATGTATTAGTTGGTTCGTGGTACATTACAATATCCAAGAATCCCATGTATAAAACGTTGTTATACATTTTATTTGGCGCTATTACAATTGGTAACTCACACCCAACTAAATGCCATCCTCGTTTTGAAAAATATTTGGTTTTTTTCTTTTTAAACCAATTTAAAATCCCCATACCATCTTCAAAAAATTCTCTCATTTCTTCGGCTGATGAAAAGTGAGAATCATTATTTGATTTGTATTGTTTTTGATACTCATTAATAAAATTAGCTTGGAATGTGCCTTCCATATCTAAACTATCAGCAGCAACCGTTGAAACATTATACATCAAACCTAAATAAGTTTGAATTGTTTCATGTATTGCAGTACCAAATACAGTATGAATTGAAGAATTAAAACGCTTTATCTTATCTTTATATTGAAGCTTCCATCTATGAGGACAGCCCCTAAAAATAGACATTTGAGAATATGAAATATTCTTTTGAAATGCGTAATTTACTTCTGTAGGTGGATTATTTCTAATCTCCTTTATAATATTGGGGATTTTGTTCTTCAAAACTATTTTTTCCATTTGTCGCGCCCAACTAAGAGTGCGATTATGCCATAATTGGCTATGTCTAGGAATGTATCTTCCATTCCTTCTCCTTTAACATAATTTTTACCATTAATAAGGAGGTTTTTTAAACGACTAATTTTATCAGTCAAACGAATGCATAAACCTGTAAGAGAGAATTTTTTATCTCCAGGAACATTTAAAATATCACCACCTAAGGAAATATTGTTAAGTCCATAATCCATATGTTTGGCAGCAAACATTTCATACATTTCTTTTTGTATATTTTTAAATTCAGCTGATAATTCAGGATATTCTTTTTCAAAATCCCTGATAGCAGCTTTAGCTGGATATTTAGCATCCATAATTTCTCTATCGCTCATAATTTCGTTAAATTTTGTAATTGAATCACTCATTAGATTACTGATTTAGATGGTAAAAATGTTTTGTTTAACATTTCAATACGTTCTTCAGCATCAATTAACATGCGAAGAGCATCTTCAGCGTTTTTATAAAAATCGTCTGTGGAATGATCCCCAATCCCCGCTGGATGGTTAGATAATAATTCGAGTGTTAATTCAGCTTTAGCTTTGTCGGCATGAGCTGAAGTTAAGAGCATGTTGTATAATGGTGACATCATTTTAATAAAGTTTTAATTTCGTTTTCTTCAATACCTCTATTCGTTAATATACGAACTAATTCTGGCTTACCCAACAATTCAATATATTCTTTTACTTCACGTTTGGATAATTCAAAGTAGCTAGTTAAATAATCTATTAAATCCTTATTACGTTGTTTAATAGTAGATTTAACATATTTACTCCACTTATAGTTCTTAGGAATATATTCTCTATAAAAGTTATAAATTTGTTTTTTGTTTTGTGGTAACATGGTTTGTGCTATATTTACCACCTCAATAAAATCAGGATTCATAGACATAAATCTGTGAACCATATAACTGTTCCAAAGCTCCCAATCTGCATCAGAAAAGGAGTTTGGATCAGATTTTACTGAATTGATTTCTTTAAGCCAATCCCAAATGTTTTTCATACTAAAATAATTCGTCTTTAAGTTCTTCTCTCAATTCAGGAGGAAGACCTTCACCTAAAATTTTGTTGTTTGTAATATCATAAAATACAGCAATAGGCATAATAGCATCGTTATCAGTACCTGCGATGAATTTAGAGATTTTACGTAAAATAACTCCTGATTGGAATAAACTTCCACCTTCTGAGTTCTTAATAGCCGTAGTAGATTTTAAATCAATACTCGGTGCTTGGGGTTGTTTTTGATTACTCATTGTTTTTGTTTTATTTGTTTTCGATTAAATTTTGTATTAAACTCATTGTATTAATTTCCTTATCAATTCGGAAATTTGCTTTATATTGGTGTTCATTAACCAACATTGCTACTGTACCTTCTTTATTAGGTAAGTATTGACTAGATTCATCATATAAGAATCTAAATAATTCTTCAAAATCATCAACATTAGCATCTGCTATAATTTGACGAATTTTAATAAAACTTGGTTTTTTGGTTTTTAATTCCTCTAAAATAGCAAGCATATAGCTAGTGGAAACAAGTAATGAATCATCCAATTCTAATTTACCATTAATAGTACTTGATTGGATTGTGTTAAGCATTTTTCTCAAATCCGGATAGAATTTGTTTACAACTTTACCGATGGCTGTGGGCTCATAACTTATGCTTTCTTTATCACACACACTAGCTAGGTGCAATGCTACTTCTTTTTTAGTAGGAGGAACTACTTTAAATACTTGACATCTAGATTGAAGTGGATCAATAATACGTTCTACAAAATTACAAGTTAAAATAAAACGAGTAGTTCGAGAAAATGTTTCGATTACATTTCGTAAAGATGCTTGTGCTTGGATTGTTAAAAAATCAGCCTCATCTAAGATAACAACCTTAATAGGTTTAAATGACATTACACTAGCAAAGCTAGATACTTTATCTCTAATAGTTTCAATACCTCTTTCATCAGAAGCATTAATGTATAAAGATTCACAATCTAAATTATGTACTATAAGTTTAGCAAGAGTAGTTTTACCTGTACCTGCAGGACCATAGAATAAATAATTCTGAATATCATTTTGGGCTAATTGTTTAGCAATTGATGCTTTTAAATTAGCATTACCTACATAGTTATCTAAAACTACAGGTCTGTAAATCTCATTAAGTAGAGTATGATTTTTTACCATAACATTTATTTTATTATTTTTTAATACTCACCGTAAAGTGAATACTTTTGTGGTTTCTCAATTTCAACTGGTTTTTCAGTAGTTGAAATAGCATATAATTCACTTTTTAGGGGTGCTAATCGGTATTCACCCTTAAAACCTGTTCTAGTCATATATGCTTCTAGAGTATCAGTCAAATTTTTATGTAGTGGACCATCAGGTTCATTAGCAACTAAACGCCATTTATCACCAGGTGGTACTCTACGAGCAATTAAGATATTCTCTTCAATTACTCTTATTTGTTGTGTTTCATTTTTCATAACGTAAATATACGAAAATTATATGGGGGAGCCAAGCTCCCCCGCATAAATTTACTTTTTAGCTTCAGCAACTGAAGCTTTGTTGTAAGCAGAGATCAATTTTTTGATACTACTTAGTGCTTTTCTAGCACGTTGAGCAGAGGCTTTAGAAGTTCCTGCATGCTCAGTTTCAAATTGTGTATACAATTCTGAAATTTGGTCGAATAATTCTTGTTTTTCCATTTTTGTTGTTTTTATTTTATTTATAATTATTAATACTCTTCTTGTTGGTTATTTGATTGACCTTGACCTTGAAATTGTCTAATTCTTTCACCTACTGCTTCTCTATCTTGAGTGATAGTACATTCAGTTAATAAAACAGTTCCTGCTACAGATACAGCATTTTGTAAAGCGGTTCTTGCAACTTTAGTTGGATCAATAATACCTTTTTCTTTAAAGTTAGATGGAACTCCAGTATTTACATCAATACCAAACCATACATCATTTAATACATCTACTAATTTGTATTTACCAAATGTTTGTGCATCAAATGCGCTATAACCAGCGTTTAATAAGATTTGCTCAAATGGTTTACCACAGGCCTTATAAACAATTTTGGCGCCTGTATTACATTGTTTAATTGATTCTCTTGCATATAATAAAGCAACACCACCACCAGGAATAATTCCTTCTTCAATAGCAGCTTTTGTAGCATGTAAAGCATCATCCACACGATCTTTTTTCTCTAACATTTCTGTTTCAGTATGACCACCAACATGGATAATTGCAACTCCACCTACAAATTTAGCAAGTCTATTTTGTAATTGTTCAGTTTCATAAGGTGTAGTTGATTTACTGATTTGTTCTTCTAATTCAGCAACACGTGCTTCAATAGCTTCAACATCTCCTTTACCATCAACAATTGTAGTTTGATCTTTAGTAATAGTTACTGTTCTAGCTTCACCAAACCAATCCCAACTAAATTTATCAAGTTTCATTCCTTTATCTTTAGAGAATACTTGACCACCTGTTGTTGTAGCAATATCTTCTAAAATCAATTTTCTACGATCTCCAAAATCAGGAGCTTTAACAGCACAAACACTAACTGTACCTCTCATTTTGTTAACAATAAGAGTTGCTAATGCTTCATTATCAATATCCTCAGCAATAATCAACAAAGATTTACCTTGAGATGATACTGCTTCTAAAATTGGTAACAATTCTTTAACTGTATTAAGTCTTTGATCTAAAATCAAAATTGCAGGATCAGTTAAAGTAGCAGACATTGTATTGTTATTAGTAACAAAGTAAGGTGATTTATAACCTCTATCAAATTGCATACCTTCTACTGTTTCTAAGAAAGTTTCTCCAGTTTTAGATTCTTCAATGTGTACTACTCCTTTTACACCTACTTTTTCAAGTGCAGTAGCAATTAATTTTCCTGTTTCTGAATCATTATTTGCTGAGATAGTAGCAATTTGTTCTAATTGACCTTCAGATGAAATATCTTCTGAAATAGTTGATCTTAGAGCTTCAACAACTTCTTCAACTGCTACGTCCATATCACGTTTGATTTGAACTGCGTTTTCACCACTATCTAAACTAGTTAGACCATCAATAATCATTTCACGAGCTAATAAAGTTGAAGTAGTAGTACCATCTCCTGCTTTGTTAGCAGTATTGATAGCTGCTTGTTTAACCATTAATACTCCTAATTCTTCTTGAGCATCATCTAATAAGATTGATTTTGCAACTGTAACACCGTCTTTAGTTGAGATTGGATATTCTCCAATTCCTCTAAAAATAACAACATTACGACCATTAGGACCTAAAGTTGATACTACGGCATCGGCTAATTTGTTAATACCGGCTACTAGATTAGTTCTAGCTTTTTTACCATATTCAATTTTCTTTTCCATTTTTTAATTTTGTGGGTTTGATAATATAACTTTTTCTTCTTCTGTAAGTATAGTTTCAGATAAAATACCTTCAACATCTAATGCATTTGATACTTTAGCTAATACTTGATTTTCAGGACCTACATAATATTCCTCACCATCAAATGGTAATTTTGTAAATCCTTGGGTTGGTAATACTACCAAATCTCCAATTTTTAAACTCATTGGAATCAAGTCTCCATTAAGTGTGTATCTACCGAATCCTACAGAGATAACTTCACCATATTCATTTTTTTCTTTTCCCATATCAGGTACAATAATGTTACCATACAGGGTTTCTTCGTTTTCAATGGGTTTTACGATAACCGCGTCGAATAGTGCTTCTAGCTTTTTCATTTAAGTGTTTATTTGTTTAATTAATAAGTGCAAGATAATTCAATATACGAATCAACATTAGCTAGGACACGCTTTTTTGTTGATTGTTTATTTAATTTTTAGAGTTTTAGGTTTTGCTTTTTCTGAAATAGGGATAGAAATTTCTAGTAAACCATTTTCTAATTGGGCTACTGCTTTACTTAAATCGTATTTAGCTGAAATTTTGTATCCTAGGTCGAATGAGCGTTTTGCTAAACCTCTATGGATTGTACCAGGATGAAAGTTTTCATCTTCTTCTGGTTTTGTATAACTGATTTTTAAAATATCCTCTTCGATACTTACTGCTACGTCTTCTTTAGTAAGACCTGTACAAGCAACTTCAAAATGAAGATTGTCGTCAGTATAGAAAATGTTTAGAGGATGGGGTTGTTTTGTGGTTGCTGCTGAACCAAAGCCACTCGATGGGTGGAAGAAATTGTGGAATAGAATGTCAAATTCTGAAAAGTTTGTACTCATTTGATTTACGTTTTATGCGTCCTAAGATCGCGGTTTATGGTTTAATTTAAAATATAACACGTGCCCTAGCTTCATGTTAATTTATTATACATATATAACATAGAAGGAAAGGTCGAATTTTTATTCATTCCTTGCTATGTAATAACTACTTTGAATATCACTTGATGTAAATTCTATATTCATCATACCTAATTCAGATAATCTTAGTTTAGCTGAATCCATTTCTTTATTAGAACTTAATATATCTTTAAATATATCTGAGTTAAATGGAATTGAGATATTATTTTTTAGAATTGTACCTTGTAGTTGATAAGTAATTTTATTTGAGAACCCTGTATTATCACCAAATATAAACTCACATATTAAATCACCATCAAGATTATTGTTACTAGTAATTAACATATTATCTACATCAGCTAATGCTCCTTTAGCTTTAATTAAGTGATCAATATCTTCACGAGATAAATTTAATTCAATTTCATATTGAGCCGGATCTTCATACCATGTAGTTTTACCTAAAATTAAGATATCAGCTAATGAGTAAGTTAAATCAAAATTACTATCAGCAATGTGTAGTCGAGTAAATACTGATTTAATTTTATCTAATTTAAGTTCTAGATTACCACTAGTAATAGATAATAATTTATTTAGTTTACCAGTATCAAAAATACCTAATTCACCATCTTCTAATGGAAAATCATTTAAGTGTACTTTACATACTCTACCTCGTTCACCAGCATATACTGTTAAAGTATTATCTTTAATCCTCCATTTAACTTGATTATTTAAACCATTTAAATGGTATTTTGATATAACTGATTGTAATGTTCCTTTGCTTATCATTTTATAACTAATTTATTTATTTAATATACGAAATTTATTTTATACCTCAAAGCTTGCTAATGCATTCTTATAAGGATTTAAATCTAAAGGCCATTGTAAATCACTAAAAAAACCTTCTAATTTATTTAATAATATACTATCAAACACTTTTTGACGATCTGCAAACCTGTCTAAGAAATCTTGTATTTTTTCAGGAATATCGTAATCAAAAAATGCTAATGCTTCTATTTTATAAGGATTATCTTTTAAATACATCCATTTTACTTTATCAGCTTGAGTAATATAATTATGTTTTTTATCTAACTGCCATAACCTTAATAAGTCATTATACCTAATAGCAGCACGAACGGGTGCAGGAGCACCTTTAAGTATTTCAGTAAACATTTCTCCTGCTCTAGCATTTTTACCTGAGTATTTTTCTAGTTTTTTAATAGCAGTTGGATTACCTAATTTAGTAAGTGATATAGTACCATCTAGAATTTGTTTTTTAAATACTTTAATTTGATCTAATATGCTTTCTTTCTTCTCACCTTTAAGTACTTGTTCTAAAATATCATTAAAAAACTCTCCTAAAATAGGTGGGAAATTTGCTTTCATAAATTCCAAACCTTTAATATCTAATTCCTCTACAGGTCTACCTTCTTTTTTAGTAATCCATTGAGCATATCTTCTAGTAGCTCTAAAATAAGCAGAACGAATAACAGCTTCTGTTTTCATTTCTAATCTATGAGTAGGAACATTAAAACATTCTCTAGCTAAAACATTATAATGATCAGTAATAATATCCTGATACTTAAGTGCTACTTTTTCTAGAATATTATCCTTTTCTTCATTACTAAATTCTTCAAAATTAGGATATAGATGAAGTAATAGAGGTTCAGCATTAAAATAATTACTATCCGTGTCAACATAGGCACAGTAGTTCTCATCATCAGCATCACAAATCCACCAAGGTGTTTCTTCTAAATGTTTCATATTAAAATGTTCTTTCTCCGGGCATTAAAGGTACTGTTCTTGGAGGGTTACCATTAGAGTCCAAATTATCTTTTGTTCTTGATTCTACAGTATATTTTCTACCTTGTACTGAAAATTGACCTCCTTGTTGAAGCATTTTTCTAAAGAAAATTTCTTGATTTGCCGTCCAAGATTCACTTATTTCAATTAGTTCTTCTTTTGATATCAATTCCCCATCTAAGGTAATATTCATTCCTGCTCTGATTGATTGTTTCTTTAACGCCATTATATTTCTAATTTAATTTGGTTACGCATAACTTTATTCATGTGTCTATTAGCACACAAAGCTGATTCTTGAATAATTCTGTGTCCTGATAATGTAATGGCTTCACTTAATATAGCCAAGTTCATTCCATATCTAAATGAGGGTAAAGCAGTAGCACCATACAAACTATTAAGCAAGATTTTCATTGTATATTGCATTAAGTGATTATATTCGCCTTTTTCTTTATCTCCTGCTTTATAAGCAGCTTTCATTCTATTTTTGTATAGTACCCTTTCTTCAAACCATTTTTTCAAAATAGTAGATAATACTGATTCTTTATCTGTTCTAAAAATTGAACCATTAGCTGATACTGCAAATTGTTGCTCCTCAATAACATTAATAAGTTTACTAACAGTAATCATAGTTTGTTTACGTTGAGGATTTTCAAGTAATATTTCATGATTTGGATCCATTGCTTTTAAATCGCTTAAACCTAATCTATTATTACGATCATCAGCATCTACGATTCGTCCCATAAACGTTTCTTTACCAATGTTTACAGTCATTATAATTGATGGATATAGTGATGTTAAATCCTCATCAAACATATATTTGTACAAACCAGCTTTAGGGCAAAATAACCAACCACCAGCATAACCATCTTTCTTTTGAGGATTCGGTTCTTTAGGAGGTGGAATTATACTTTTAGATAATAAATAAGCTGAAATTGCTCCATCCTGAGTGATACTATTAGAGTAAACTTCACTATAATTATGTTTACCTTTATGTGATAGGTTTTTAGTTAAACTAATATATTGTAGTTTTTCATCTAGTAATTTTAAGATATTAACATCCATAAAGTTATATTCTATAAACTTATGAATATCATTTTCAAATAATTGATCTAGATTACCATCAAATTCTACTTTATTTACACCAGCATATTTAAAACCAATAGCATCTAATTTCCAACTAGGTTCATCTTTCCAACTATATTTTTTATGTAAACGAATATAATCTAAAGATTCAATTCCTACAATATCAATAAATCGATTTTGTTTATTAAAATATTTACTATATTTTTTAGAATTAACTATACCTAAAGGTGATAATTGATCAGCCCATTCTTTACCTATTGTATTACACATTCTATAGTATAAGTAAGGTATATCAAAGAAATCACTGTTATATCCAATTAAAATATCTGGATCTATATCTCTAATAGCTTCAATAAAGCTAGCTAATAATTCATTTTCGGTTTTACAAGGAATTATTTTACGATTCCCTTCAGTAACCTTTGTAATTTGTGATTTCCTATCTAAAATTAGAATCGACCATAAATCTTTTTGCTTATCCCACCAAGCTATAGAAGTAATAGGCATTGGGGCAGATTCAATATATTCTTCAGTTAATGCTCCTCCGATTTCACACTCAATATCAAAAAATACTTCTCGATGTCCTGTAGAAGGTTCATCATTAATACCATATCTTTCAACTAAGAATTTTTGATCAACAGGCATATCATGAAAATGTAGGCCCGGAGTATTCTTATGTTTATAATCAGGATTTTTAGAGAAAAACCATTTAGAAACAGGTTTTAGGAACTCTTTATTTAATCCTCTACATGAGTGTACTCCGGGTTCTACTTCCTGATATGCTATATTGTTGTAGGGGATTACTTGATGGTCACCATCAGATTCCCAAAGGTGCATCTCATAGTAATTTTCTCCTAACTTTTTACCAACATAACATTTTTTATACATCTATTTAATTCTATTGAATTTACTTAATTGTTCTTCTGTAAAGAACTTTGATAAGTCAGGTCTAAAATAATTAACATTTTTCATTACCTTTCTATCTCTTGTTCTGTAAACGATATAATAGTCCCCAACTTTTTCGTAATGACATGCTTCACCTTGTTCGATGCTTCTCTTATCGACTGTTGCTTGAGCGTCTTCTTCAGTTTTACAAGCTTTTGATAAATTTGAAGCTTGTACTTCTTGATATGCTGGCCATACCTTATCCTTAAGGCCATGTAGCATAGCACCGTTCCCAACGGCAACATAAGTAATATCACACAAAGCATCCAAAATCTCAACGATGTCTCCTCCTTCGCAAGCTTCTCGATATTCTTCAAGTTCTTCAAGGACGAAATTGTATACGAACTCCCATTCTTTTCTTTCGGGGATAACTGGTTCATAATTATTAGGTTTGCCCATTACGGCATTAAATTCTTCTACTTCCGAAATAAAAGGTACATAGTTTTTATTTGTCATTTTAACTGTTTTTTCAGGGTAATCACCTTTCATTGCTAGGTGTTCTAAGATTTTTATATCTTCTTTAGTCATAAAAGCAACATTACTTGCTATTTTACGAGTTAGAGCATATACCTCTCTTTCTTGAGATATTCCTCTCATACTCTCTCTACTCATCACCTAAGATTTTTAAGATTTTAGATTTAACTACTTTCTCTACTGAGAAGTTAGAATCACCTTCAAATTCTTTATAAACTTTAGCCTCAGCATCAGTTGCCGAAAAGGCATTCACTAAATACTTTTCAATTACTTTTTGAACTCGTCCACGATCATTTTCGAATTCCATTTTTACGTCTACTTGCCAATACATAGTTTTTATTTTTTATTGTTTATTAAATATAATGATTTATTTTGAGGAAACCAAGTAATCTTGGATTTGAGCACTATCTTTTTTCTCCCAAGGATAAATAACCCATTCATCACTTGTATGCTCTTGAGCCCACACATTAGGTTTAAAACATGAAGTATGAGGTTTATAATGTAATACAGCAGTGTAAACACCAGGTGCTTTTTCTAAAGTTAAACCTGTATCAGCTATATCATCTATTACTAAAGTATTTTTGCCTATAACATCTGTATAGGGTAAACCCATTTTGTGGGATACCATTACAGCGGGTATTAAACCACCTCTTGCTATACCACAAACTGAATCTACTAACGGTGTTTCAAATGGGATTTTTTCACATAATTCGTCTACAAGACTATTTAAATCATCCCAACTTAAATATATTTTATTACCTACTTTTAGCATATCTTAGATATTATGTCCACCATTATTAATCTTTAATGAATCAAAAAACTCTTTACGAGCATTATTAGAATCATCTCTAAAAGCACCACTTGCTTTTGTAGTAACCATTGCAGCACCTTGGTGTTTAACACCTCTACAAGATACACAATTGTGAGTTCCAACTATACTAACAATAACACCTAAATTACCTTCTGTAATTTTATCTACAGCATTGTGGATTGCAGATGTTAATTGTTCTTGAATAGCTCCTCTACGACCGAATAACTCAACAATTCTATTTAGTTTAGATAAACCAATAACTTGTCCATGTTCTCCGGCAATATAACCAATATGAACTACTCCCCCAATTGTTTGATGGTGATGCGAACACATTGAATTTAATGGGATATTACGCTCAATAATTACACCATCATATCCGTCTGAAGGAAATGAAGTAATTGGTGACATTGCGGTATATCTACCCGACCATAAATCATTTACATATGCTTTAGCAACGCGTCGAGGCGTTTCCATGGAATTAGGGTCATTTCTCCAATCGCATTTTAAAGCATCTAAAAACAATCCATATGCCTTTTCAGCTTCATCAATCATTTCTAGTTTTTGATCATTATTAAGAGGGTAACCTGGAGCAACTCCATTTGCGAAACCAACTTGTACCACTTCTAATTCTTCGTGGATTTTTCTACGTTTATTTTCCATTATAACTTATTTATTTATCTAAATATACGAACAATTTTTTGATTAAACACATCTTTCTGTATCAAATGCTATGATGTGTGGTCGTCCACTCCATCTGTAACCATTATCTCTAACCCAATCCATTAATTTAGGATATGATATTAATAATGCTTCTCTAGTATCTCCAGCAGGCATAAACCATACTTTTTCTTGAGGTACATCTAGGATTTTAATTGCTCCTAAAATTTCAGCTAATGCTTCTTGATCTTCACCATCCCAAACAGGTTTTAAATGGTAATCAGAGTGATAAGAAATTGATTTAGAAATTGCATCATAATTAAGTCTTAACTTATTATGTTGTTTAATCATTTTTTCGTCCACAATATCTCCTTGAGGTGTAAGAACTCCAACTTTAGGTACTGAATTACTAAATTTAGGTGATATGGAAAGTAAATTAATAGGATAGTCAGTCTCCAGAAAATGACTTCCTTCAGTCTCAATAGTGATGAAAATGTTTCTTTCATGAGCGAAATGTGTTAATTCATTTACTAATGCAGGATGCATTGTAGGTGATCCTCCCGTTAACATCATCTCTGTGATGTGAGGATTTGCATTATACATTTTAATAATATCATTAAATGTAAACGTTCCTTTTTCAGGATGAATACTCGTATACCAGCTATCACACCAACCACCTTCACCAAACCAACAACGATGTGTACATCCGGTTGTTCTAATTACTACTGTTGGATAACCTGCACGGCTTCCTTCCGATTGAACGGCTGTGTAAACCTCTACTACTGGTAGTACTTTACTGTAATCTTCGATTCTTTTTAAACTCATTTTTTAATTTTTTAAAGTGGTTTTTAACTCACTATGTGATTGGAAATTAATCTTCCGTGTAATAAGCAGCATTTTTACCATGCTCCATAAATTTAACTTTTGTAACTCTAACTCTATTGTCGGTTTCTGCCTTAATAAAAGGATTTAATTTATTGAATATATACTCAGCAAATTTTTCAGCTCCAGTTGCTGGTAATATTCTAATTTGAGCTACACCAGCATCATTCATTTTCTTAAATGGCTCTAAAAAAGGATCATCTTCAGCAATAATCATAGTATGATCAAACATAAAATCCATCCATTCTTTAGGTTGTTTACCATCAATTTCTCCTTTGGCACGTTTCATACCTCCAAAATCCCAAACCCAATTACGTTCATCGATATCACCTTCAAAATAAACTTTAAATGAAATACCATAACCATGAAGATACTTACAATGTGTTCCCTCGGCTTTATGTTGACGAAATACTGTTGAGTATCCGTCAAATACTTTACTTGATTGAAATTTACCCACGATAAAATGATTTAACTTGTTCTTCACTTTGTACCCCAGTGACACGATTAATTTCTTTATCCCCATCTAATAAGACTAGAGTTGGTACACTTCTAACTGAGTATTTAGCTGCCATTTCTGTATCTACATCACAGTTAATTTTTCTAATATTGAATAAACCTGATAGTTTATCCATTGTAGGTCCTAATGTTTTACATGGCCCACACCATGGTGCGCTGAAATATAAAATTGTTTTGTTCATTATTTTGTTTTTAATTGTTATACTAATTCTTCTGCTACTCCAATTGTTTCACTCAATATAAGTAAAATAACTGCGATATCCAAACTTATCCATAAGGCACCATAACCTAGAATTCGGATAAATGATTTTACGAAGCTTATTCGTTGATGCAATCTAGCATCCGGGAGTTGTTGTTTTTTGTTTGTCATAATTTTATATTATAGTTTATTAATAATCGGTTGTCACTTTCAATTGGTGGGCAACCTGCGTGTAAATTATCTTGATTAAATAAAACAAGTCTACCTTTTTTATTTTGTACAACTTGTTTAATGCTAATTTCTTCTTGGTTTCTTACAGGATTGTTAGTTTTTTCATTAAAAATTACTGTATCCCCATCACTATTATTTATGTAATAAATACCAGTCCATCCTCCCCCATTTTCAATATCAACATGAGGAACATAACATGAACCTTTATTTTCAGCTATTTCTCTAGGATTAAAATTAGCTTTTATTCTTTGAATTTTATATTCTAACCCCGTTAAGTTTTTAAGTGCTTCTAAAACAGGTAATACTAAATTTTGATCTGCATTAAAAACCCAACCATGATACCAATCATAAAAATCACTAACAAATAATCCAGGACGACTTTGCATCCAAAATTTTTTATCTTTGATTTTAATCCTAAAACCTTCAGGAACATCTAAAGCTAAAGGTCTTGAATTACCTAATTCTGCTTTATTTATAGTTCTACCTGAAGATGATCTCCATCTCCAATTTACTGTTTTATAGAATCTACTTTCTAATTGATCTTGGGTTTCTTGATCTAAAAGGTCATCAAAAATATAAATTTCTTCTTTATTTAGTTCCATTTTTTTTATAAT